>ERZ1740072.1170-NODE-1170-length-10245-cov-6.676644_pt1 | contig 10245 bp, 5 predicted proteins | sample MGYA00581733_ERZ1740072 | MGnify/ENA primary metagenome ERZ1740072 (study PRJEB43018, sample SAMN04849741) | marine metagenome | isolation source: floating plastic debris | place: Pacific Ocean | collected 2008-08-30 | study: EMG produced TPA metagenomics...
ACTTGAAAGCTGCGATTTTCTCTTAAAACCACGATAACGAGAATAACAGACTCACCGATTATTATAGCCCTACATACATACATGTACACATTACTTGTTCTGCATCTCAATTCGTTGAAAGCATATTCAAAGCTCATCTATTCTATGGCTTTTTGCAGAGATAATCACTTTCAAAAATAGTGAGTCAATTGTCTTTTTAAATAAATTCCCTTTATCACCAGGAACAACATCGATCGGTGCCGGATGTTGCAAATCAAGACAGTTTAAGAGAACAATTACAAAAAGACAAGAACAATGGCCATCCCAGTTCAATGAGTCAATTCAGTAGTTAGACCGACACTGGCCAGGAGCTGTTTCCATTAGATATGAGTGGTAATATTTACCATAGTTGTTATTCTGATGCCACGGGACAAATGGTTATAATCATGGCAAGCCCTTGACGTGCCCAGTGTCCACAAGACGGGAATGACAGCAGATTATAAAATTTCCCCTCATTAACTTTCTTCCAAGCCCATTTTTTTAAAAAGATCATGCATGCGTCTAATTCTTTGTTCTGTAATGCGAAGACATAAAAATAAACAAACCTCAAAAACAGTTTTGGCGGCGTAGCCCTGAACATCGTCCCTGTTGATGACTATCTGTATAACTCTATACCAAACCTCCTCGGATACAAAGTCACCGGCTATTCTTATCAAGTTTAATATGATATCCACATACCAGGTGTAATCTATAGCATACTTTTCCGCCAATATCGCTACTTTCAGCACCTTATCAATAGAAGAGATAGTAGTGTCAAATACACCTGTACATGACGGTATTCATAGATATGCTAAGATAACTTAAGACACGTCTATAAACAGACTTTCAAATTTTATATCAGTAAAACTAATTATATTATGAGCATGATATAAACTAATGCTGAAAATTGGACAAATAATATCGTCAAATTGAAGCATGCCAAGTTATGCTCTATTGAACAAAGAGCATGCAACTCCGTTTTCCATTTCAACTTTCTGCACTAACTGATCTCAGGGAGTTTACAGGGAGATGTAACTAGGTCAACAAGCCCTACAGCACCAACTCGGTCCATTTTTAGACTTAGTTCTACAAACGAGAAAACAGTGTAGAGCCCACAGCCATTTTAGCAATGCATCAAGGCTAGTTAACTATTTTTCAAGGGATTAAGCTTTAACATGCAATCCTATTGTTGATCATTGAAATGGCTAAGATTTCATAACCACCGATATTCAGCTCCTATTTTGACATCCTTACCCTTCTTAGGCATGGAAGATATTTGGTGGAAAAGCTAAGTACAAACTTTCACTGAGACGTTGAAAAAGAATCCCAAAAAAACATATCTATCATTATAATTGGCCCTAGTTCAGTTGACCGTTAAACGCAGTAACTTGCTTCTCCCTGTAAACTTCCTGATGATCTCAAGAGCACTAAATTTCGTTTTGTTATTTGGTTGGTTCAAATGTTGGTTAAAATCAAAAGTCTGTCTCTGTCCGTAGACTGAGAAATATGGATGCCTTAAGGGCAAGGCTGCCATTTTTACAGCGCCAGTTTGCTCTCAGTTTATAGGCAGGTCGGAGCGCTACTCTAATTGGGCCAACAATTCAAAATGCCAAAAAGCATGTATTGAGGACGAAACCTTTAAAGTCACTCTTTCGAATTGCACACTAACGGCACCAGCAATATGAGCGTACCATTTCTTCCCTGATGGAGTAGTCTGCAGTTTCGAGGTAGGCTAACATTTCTCCTACTATTTCCTCTGCGTTGGTTCGATCACACATCGCATATAGCAGATCTACAGCTCTTTGCCTTACGCTTACATCTCGCTCCGTCTAAAATGAGACACAGTGACGCTTATTTCACTCCATCCAGATCCACAAATTTTGCAACCCCCACAGTGGTAAATCATGGAGCACAATGGTAAATGAATAAATCATTGATCTTCAAATAATGATACCAATTCTATTAACCAATTGACCGAATTTAGTCTTAACTGTTTCTCCAATTGTAATGAGGTATGCAGGGTAAACCTACAGGAATGATATGTCAAATTGGGGAGAATCTACTCGAGGGTACCCATAACTAGAGGTGGATTTCCAATATTGAGCTGCATTTTTGATTTTTTAGTCGCAGCCCTTTATTTTCCTATCCATTCACTAGACTCAAAGTAGATTATTTTGTCAAAAATTGGGTGACAAATAAATCACCAATCAATCGATCATATCTACAAAGCATCTTATGTGGCCACCTCAGCCACTATTAAACAAATAAATTCCACATTTCTTTCAGCGTTATGTAACTGGCATTGATGGTCTTTCAAAAACTCTACCTTGAGCGCCAGGATGACTGTTTCTAAATGTTTCTTCACAGCTTCATGTGAGAATTCTGAAGTTGCTAGTAGACACATGCTTTCTAATGCTAAATATCTGCAAAAAAGAAAAATCATTTAGCACCATTGATGTTAGAGCAGGTCTAGCCATAGTTATGAAATCACTATCACTGATGAGAGTTGTTAAAAAAATGCAGTTGGCTATGTGTCACAGTATGGGAGTTAGGCTAGCATAACTTACCGATAGATATATTCTTCATGTTATTTTTGTCTGATTACAGTATGGATGCGCGAATATGTATATAGTGAGAGTTATGCTCCTTCTTCATGGAAGGTTTGCAGAATGGACAATTCCGAAATTAAAGACTCAACTGATACAATCATTTAAAAACAAAGATTATTATGAAGGATGACAATTTTGAATACTTCGTCACCATTACGACCTAATCCACCTAACCATCTACTCTGCTATAAAATAGTTAGGCAACAGGTTTGGGTATAAAGAAATAACTTCTTTCGCAAGGCATTAAAACCAATAATTAATTATAACACAAGATTGACAAACGTTACAATTTTAACAGAGTGCCAGTAGACCCACCTCAAATTTGTTTCTCTATGTTGAAGAAATTGGCCAAGCTGGTTACAAGCTCTAACTAATAAGTTAGGGTCGCTGTCCATGTGAATAATGAGATAGATTGCTTCGAATAGCACAGCATTCTTGGCATTAGAATGTTGCACCTTCTTGGACTTTGGCGGTTCCTGTAAGAATAAATATCAAAATGTGGAATTGAAGTTTTTTAAAACAGATTGTACACATACTGATTCCATAATTATTCAAATAAAACGAATTTAATTACTGCCTCTATTGCACTGAAGTGTGCAAAATCTCTAAATGTAGATTGACAGTTTGTCAGACAAGAATTAGCAGTACCTTTACCGTAACCCAATGTACTATTGCATACAACAGTCATCCATACACATTCATGAGGCCATGTAAGGGAGTACAGGGCTTTTAGGAGGTGCAGAATTGTGGTAGGAGGGGATGACAATACCAACATCTACATCTGATGTATTGTGGATGGTGATAAAAGTTGACATGAAGGCAAAGAGTATAAGATATAGACAGACTGATTACTTTAACTGATAGATATCTTTCTGAAGGCTAAAAAAACATGAGCATTTCAAATAAGATAAAAAAACAACAGTCAAAGATAAGAATCATTCATGGTAGCCCTGTGATTACCACCACATCTGATGTAACCATCTTTATCCACACCCTACTGACTAATGTCAGTATCTACAGTGAGCTGATGACAACCTAACACCTAATGCTAAAAGTGTGCATGTAAAACATCATGATAATACGCAAGTATCATCGAATATAAACCGCCCTTGTGTGAATGGAAAGAAGTGTAATAAGTTGATATCCAACAAAGTTAGCAAATACAAGACAAGTATAGATAGAGTCGAGATAGTTTACCTGGGCTTTATTGAGGATAGTTTCTAAACAGTCGGTTAGCCTAGTTCTGATGGACGGGTCTTCAGGAGGGGGATAATTCTGAAGAAGTCTTAATAGCTTCACAGATAGCCACGGTGCTGGCACAAAGTAGTATGTGTAGTCTTGTAAATCTGTGTATGACGATGTGACAATCTAAAACATGTCATAATTAAATGAATAATACAGCTGTTTTCATTAAAAGTGTTATACTATCAAAAGTGCTATTATATATTTCACACTGTCATTTTGACATTTCAGCATTTTAGCATTGACCGTCAGTAATATCCCAGTTACATGTATGGTTACATCATCAGTAAGTTTGCAGCAAATTATCACCGAGGTGCTACTACCACATCTACAAGTCAGTCAAACTGTCAAATCATGAAAATAATGCAGAGTGCTAATAGATCTCTCTGGAGAAAAAAAACAGTAGTTCAATAAAATATTCAACATCTAGGCTAACAGTGTGTGGATAAAATGAAATATTGCAACAACAACATACAAATGTACCTATGTACGTACATACATACATATATAAGCAAAATCTTAACAGTCAACTTGCGGTGTTATATGTAACATTACCCTGCTAAGTCGACTGACGGCGAGTTGCACACAGCCCTTATACTCGTCTGGATGTTTTTTCACCAGCGTCTCTATAAGGCTGACGGCAGCCGTTACCACACCCATGTGCTGATCATTTAGGAGATGCACGACCCTTGAGGCCCATTCTCCCATCTGTATCACGTCTGGTGAGCTTCTGATTAGCTTGAGCAAAGTCAGAGCAGCGCTCTGTTTTACCGAGTCTATTGTGTCTCTAAAACGACAAAAGAAATACTATAATATAGATAGATGTAATAGAGAATAAAATAAAATATGTTCCAGAAGTAAAGAAGTAGCAGCAATTATGATGTTTGCACACGAGATAGCAAATCTGTTTTTTTCCGTCAAACATAATGTTTTTTATTTGCACAATATTAGTATTTTATTCATTTGTATCCTATCTGTATGTTTGAAAGCGGCAACGCATGATTGTGATTGTGAATTTTGGGATGTAATTTAATGGACAGTTATGAAAATCTTGAAACTACATCAGCTTTCCGGCGAGATTTGATACAGTAACAGTATTAAATCAACTAGTTAAATGAGAAGGCAATCTTCAGCAGAATCCGAAAATTGAGAATGAGGTAAAATAGCGGTGGCTCGTTTACTAAGTTTTTTACTTTCCTTTAAAAGGTTATACTATACAAAGACTGAGGAGCATTCTCCATGCCGGTTGAGTCACTAAAACATCACTACATCAGGATGTGGTATTTGTCAAAGTCTGACTTGATGGATGGATAGAAAAACACCATTATTATTTTAAGTAATAAATAAACCACAAAAATGTATCCAACCAATTTCATGAGATTTTTCCTGCTTTATAAAAGGAACGACGATTTCAATGTGACTATTGGTAGTCCCTACTTATATGAGCATTTATTATTGAAAGTCTAGTTTTGAAAGAACAACATCGTGCAAATAAAATAAAGTCATAATTTGGGAGGTACAGTAAGTAAATGACTGTCAGCTAAATATCACCGGCCAGTCAGCAGTCAGAGCATGATGCTGCAAGCTACTTGAAAACATGCATATTCCATACTTTGCAATGCAATGTAAAATACATTCTACACACTGATGTACATTGTATCATACAAAGATATGTCAGCAGAATGATGGGATGTCATGTTATTGATATTTGACTTAATGGGAATTATGATTAATCAGAGCAGAGACCAACAGAGCAAACGCGCTGCTCTCTCCAATCAACATTATACCGTGAATGCATCACTTAAACTACTCAATGCAATATGTGACCTGCCACAAGGATCAATACCAAACAGCTAAGTGTCATTAATGCTCAACATAGATCTCTATGTATGATTGTGCATCTGACAAACCAATAAGAGAGAAAAACGGAAAGACCAAATAAAAATAAATCAATCCAATGTTGCCGAATCACCAATGGATTAGCCATACATATATCTCAGTTTATCACTTCTACCGTGTCATATATTGTGCGCGCCACTAGAGAGATAAGTTATGATTGCCATAAAAGCCATCTACTTGCACTTTAGTTTGACATGCTCCGCTATAAAACGATATATTATGCAGCAGCCCAAGGGCCCATCTTATCACAAAATCTCAATCACTCATTGACACCAAAATCCACACATTGTTTGAGTTGATAAGCCATCAATAAGCCCAATTTACACTACAAAGCTGACTCACTCACCCTGATACCAGGAGTTTAGGAATCTCATTGCCAAGTCCCTCCGCCATTTCTCTACTGCCTATGTTGGCTACACATTGCAGAGCTAGACATACATGCACAGGGTTTCGAGCGTGTAGGTCGTTCTTTATTGCCTGTATTACAAGCTTCATAAGCTCATTGTTGGCTCCGACCAACACTGATATGAACAGGTAGCCCTGAAAATGAATAAATATTCACCCTGAGTTTATGACGCGCTGAATTGCCCATTCAAACAAGCTACAGTCCGAGAAGTATCCAAGAGGAGCAAAACATTGGCAGAAGTAAAAATGAGTGGTTTCAACCCCAAAATTTGTGACTACCGGTAGGTTAAACAAACATTGTCGTTTTAATCGCCTACCTCACTAATATAATAGTACTTACATATGCATCTTAGCTAACAGCAGTAAACTAGCAGGCTACTACTAGCACATTGGAAAAAATTCCCCGATATTCCAACTTGCAAAATTGAAGGTATCTTTCAAACCAGTCACAAGTTAGGCCTACTATTCACAGCATATCGACACAATTTCAGTTAACCCAAAAAAGATTTGAACATCAACTTACAATCTGTTTTTCCGTGTATTTGTTTGAGCTGAGCAGATTAACAGCCTCCATATGACCAAAGTCAATATCATGACCAAGTAGAAAGATGAACAGTAGTTTACATACATATTTCTTCTTCTGATACCCATCAAGGGTTTTGTCTCCTGCAAATAGGAAACACCACGGGATGTACAAGAAGATATAAGGCTTAAGATATTCTATACCTAAAACTGATACTATTACCAATTTTTGACATGGTTTGTAATTGTTGACAATCACTTGTACGGAGGGGCAGGTCATTGCTCGCAATCAAAAACCACAATATTAAACTTACTAGTATAGTTTTTTACCACTTACCTCTGAAATTTGATCTGATATTGGCTAATTCTTTGTTAATCCTTTTTACCTCGGCTTCTTTGCTTTTACCTGAAATGCAGAAAATAACCATCCTATCAGTATACCTCTCAAGATACTATCACACCACTTGCATGCGGTTATTACAGATCTCTACTCCAAAATAACCGATAAAGCTAGGGCACTGGGTTTGAATAACTTTGGTAGACAACGTAACCAGGATGTATATACACAGGGTCACACATGCTAGTGGTGCTTTGCTAATAGCTGGGACTCAAGACATTCACAGATACCAACATGCATAATGGACCCTCTCTATAACAGACTTGAATAGCAACTACATCAACCAAATTACAATCCAATAACCCCGGCCCACTACTATATACTCACAGTTCCGGATATCTGAGATGAATATTGCGAGACCTCGCATCGAATCACCTTTCACCGTCGGCATGGTTCACACTATAAAATAATAAAAGAAACACTATTTTTGCAACACTGGGAGAATACCACGACCTCCATGATTGTTCCCAATGACAATTTTTTTTCACATATTTAGATTTAAATAACAGGCAATAGGCACAACACAGATAACAATGCACACAGCTAATCACACATTGAAGGGTCAGGAACCTCAGCAACTTTGGCCACCAATGCTGGTACACCACAATAGCCTACACAATATACAGACAGTGTAGTTGTAAAATGGTGATGCAATAATTACTGGTACATGAAAAGCTGCAAAACCATGTAAGGTACATGTTATTGGACAGTGGCAATAGCGAATACTAAAGCACCCTAAAGACAAATGGATTTGCCTATCACAAATATGAGCTGGGCCTGTTCACACATTTACAACCACATCAAGCTGTATTGCCCTATAACCAAATACAACTGCTGGCCAATATCAGTGAATGATCATCAGTTAACAGTCCAGTATATTTACTGCAGGCCTATAAACCACCATCATCAACATATTGAGCATAATGTTGGTTGTGGTTGGTAATTATTCGGAAAGCTTGCTCATACTGAATCACGACAGTGCCAGTGACATTACCATGCACTCTCCATGAGGGAGTAAATGAGTGATGTGGACATACACAGACTTATTTGGAGAACATCGTCTTACTAGACTTCCTGGGGGTGGGGGTGCAAAAGTTGCAACTCAACTATGTCATACAAAGGCTGGGATCGACAAGCTTCCTTGATGCTGTTTGATGCTTTCTAATTAGAAAAAACCCTCACCTGTTTCTCTATAAAATAAGTGGAAGCAGCCGTCAATTACCAGCTTCATTACATGGGCCACTGGGGCTAGTATAGCAAGCATGTCTCATTTTTCTTTTGCAACATTCTGTATCCAAGTCATTTAATCATTGACATTTCCTTAGGATTTGGAGTTTGGACACAGAATGCTTGCCAAAAGACATGCTTGCTGTGTACTTTACCTACTGGGGTTCATAAGCAAGCAAATTGATAATTAGTAGACAAACCCCAGTAGTTAGCCCAAGATGACAGCCCATCATACTTACAGCTGGCAGCAGCATGAAAAAATAATGGAATGAATGAGTGACTGGATAATTGATTGAGGCCGGTTCATTTATAGAGTGCTTTGAGATGGTAACAGCTCATCAAAATATCTTATTACTGACCTTCAGGTATCACCACAGCTTTAGCATGCACCAAATTACCTCCCTGTTTCCTGTGATAGATGATAAAGGTGATGAAAAGTGATGAAGAAAATATTACTGGCGGAAATCAATTTCAGCCATTTGTAAGTAATAATGAGGTCACATTTTTTGTAGACTCGGCTTCTTGTTATATATAAAAATAAGGCAAGAAATACAATGAAATTAACGTTCACCAAGTCTACCATTTTGCACTTATTTGGGTCTCACAGGCTAAAACACCCACAATGACAACTCCCAATTATACTTGTAAAATTCTATTTTTGTGAACTTCACACCAAATTGAGCTTTATATTGCAATATTATATTATGAGAAGTTATATCATATATTTATCAATCAGTTTTAAAGGTGATTTACGGATTTTAGGCAAAGAAAAATCAGAGTTCAATATTTATTTTAAATAAATATTTGGTTAATCTCTATAGCAACAAAACCGGAAGTTCACTACAGCTTGGGAATTTTTCATTTGCATGGTACATAATTTTTTTGTTCATTTTTGTGATGGCTAGATAAGAAATTGAATATTTCATCACATTATTGTTTCTTTAAGGATTAAATACCAAGGTGAGACACTCACAGTACTGACAGAGTTCACATTGTTATAGCCACTTATGTCGTATGCATATTACTTTTTCCCTTTGTCCAGGCAGGTCAAGCACTGGTCACAGGCTGCTTTCTTGACTTATGATTGTTGTTGTCACTTCTGTTCTGTTGTCTGTGCTGCTGTTGTGATGTGTATTTTTTACTTAAGTCAATATGTAGGCATGTATTTAATGAATACCTTGTTTCCATGGCTTAAATGGCCAATTTTCCTAGTTCAAAATATATTATCTTTGCTAGAGTTTTTACTAGCACTCTGAAACTGCAGCCTCATAGAGTCATAGTTGTGGGGTTGAGGTTTCTTCAGACCCAACCCCAGAACTGATCTGTGGTTGGTTCTTTAACCCTAGAATGTTCTGGTGTTCGCCCTGTATATACAGAAGTAGATATGTTAATCAGGACTTCATACCTGACAATGCCACTTGAGAGGCAAGGAATACGGTAGTGCTTTGAGTTTTGGCTGTGCAGTCTTGCTTGCTATTGGACAGGTCCAACCTGCTAGATACCCACAACAACCCAAATAGGAGCGCTTTGTAGCGTAATAGGTTAGGTCAGGCTCCACAGACACCAAAAGCCACACAACATGAGTTTTGGTCCAAATTTGTATTTGACGCTATCTCTTAGGCTGGCGCAGTGTGTCAACTAGACACATCATTGTGGACTAGAAGAAGCCATAGACATAGTGGGGGTGCAAAGCTGATGCCAACTGCTTCATGCAAGTGTTGAAAAATGAAACCTTGCATCAGCTCAAAATGTGTGCCTACAATCAACGATCGATGTGGTAACTACTATCTTCTAAGGCAATTCTGCAGTCTAAACAGATAGTCTGCCACCAGACCTGGCAATTTCAAGGTTTTATTGTGAGAGTCAGGGGATTCTCTTCAATTTTTTTTCCGATGTCACAAAAGAGTGACTTAATTTTCCCACCTT
>ERZ1740072.1171-NODE-1171-length-10244-cov-6.362155_pt1 | contig 10244 bp, 7 predicted proteins | sample MGYA00581733_ERZ1740072 | MGnify/ENA primary metagenome ERZ1740072 (study PRJEB43018, sample SAMN04849741) | marine metagenome | isolation source: floating plastic debris | place: Pacific Ocean | collected 2008-08-30 | study: EMG produced TPA metagenomics...
CGGCGCTGGCATGCGGGTTTGATCGGTGGCGATTCTGATCCCGTTCAATGTCAGGCGCCCATGTGCACCCGGGCCAATTCCGGCATAATCGCCATAGCGCCAATAGATCTTGTTGTGGCGGGATTCGGCACCGTATGCTGCGTGATTTGATACTTCATACCGCTGCATATTGTGGTCGCCACATATATCTTGGGTCAGCGCATACATATCCGCAGAGAGATCATCGTCCGGCAAGCCACGCAGCTTGCCGACTTTGTAGCGGTCGCCAAACACTGTCCCCGGTTCGATCGTCAGTTGGTAGAGGGACACGTGATCGAGCCCGAGGTCCAGTGCTTGCCCAAGTTCGGATTCCCAATCGGACAAAGACTGGTTTTGTCGCCCGTATATCAGATCAAAACTCACCCGGTCGAATGTCGTGCGGGCGATGTCGAAGGCCGCGAGCGCTTCGGCTGCGCTGTGCATCCGGCCAAGTTTTCGCAAATCGGCGTCGTTCAGCGCCTGTATGCCCATGGACACGCGATTGATCCCGGCGGAACGAAAACCCGCGAATTTTCCGGCCTCGACCGACGTCGGGTTCGCCTCAAGCGTCACTTCCAGATCGTTGGCGGTGGGCCATGTGCGGTGGATGGTGTCCATGATCGCGCCCACCGTGGATGGGGCCATCAGGCTGGGCGTGCCACCCCCGAAAAAGACGGAATGTAACACACGCCCTTTGGTCAACGCACCGACACGTTCGATTTCCGCGACAAAGGCCGTAGACCAGGCATCGTGATCGACGGATGCGGTGACGTGGCTGTTGAAATCGCAATAGGGACATTTGGCAGCGCAGAACGGCCAATGCAGGTAGAGGCCAAAGCCGCCCGCTCCCCAATCTTCAGCCAAAGCAACCTGCGATCAGTTTGGCAAAGCTGTCTGCGCGGTGGCTGATGGCGTTTTTCTCGTCTGCGGACATTTCGGCAAAAGTGCGGTCATGGCCGATGGGTTGGAACATCGGATCATATCCGTGCCCGAGCGCACCGCGCACCGGCCAGCACAGTGTACCGTCTACAGTGCCCGCGAACACTTCGTCATGCCCGTCGGGCCAGGCCAACACAAGCGTTGCGCAAAAGCGCGCGGTCCAGGGCTGGGGCGCGTTGCGCTGCACCAGTTCGGAGTGGGTGCGTGTCATGGCCATCATGAAATCGCGTCCATCTGGCGTTTCGGCCCAATCCGCGGTGTAGACTCCCGGTGCCCCGTCGAGCCCGTCGACTTCAATGCCCGAATCGTCCGCCAGCGCGGGCAAGCCGGTTGCCGCAACAACCGCGTGGGCCTTGATCCGGGCGTTGCCCACAAAGGTGGTTTCGGTTTCTTCCGGTTCGGGCAGGTTCATGGCAGCAGCACCGACGACGTCCACGCCAAATGGCGCGAACAGTTGCTCCATCTCCTCCAGCTTGCCCGCGTTGTGCGTGGCAATCAGGATCCGCGTGTCGTCAAAGCGTCGCGTCATGCGCAGGCGGCCAATTGCGCGGCGGCCAGTTCGCCGACGCCCTTTTCGGCCAGATCCATCAGGCTGTTCATCTGGTCACGCGAGAATGTGGAGCCTTCGGCGCTCATCTGGATTTCGATCAGCTGACCGTCGCCCATCATGATGAAGTTGCCGTCAACGCCTGCTTCGCTGTCCTCGGGGTAGTCGAGATCAAGGACGGGTTGGCCCGCATAAATCCCGCAGCTGACGGCGGCGACTGGAGAGATCAGCGGGTTGCTGATTACGTCACCTGCCTTCATCAACTTGTCCACCGCGAGGCGCAGCGCGACCCAGCCGCCTGTGATCGAGGCGCAGCGAGTGCCGCCATCGGCCTGCAAGACATCACAGTCGATGGTGATCTGGCGTTCGCCAAGTGCGACGCGATCCACGCCCGCACGCAAGGCACGGCCGATGAGCCGCTGGATTTCGACGGTGCGACCCCCTTGTTTGCCGGACGCCGCTTCGCGCCGCATCCGCGTGTTGGTGGCGCGGGGCAGCATGCCGTATTCCGCCGTGACCCAGCCAAGGCCAGACCCTTTGATAAACGGCGGCACGCGCTCTTCGATTGTTGCGGTGCACAGAACATGTGTGTCGCCCATCTTGATCAGGGCGGACCCTTCGGCATGTTTGGTAAAGCCTGTTTCGATTGAAACAGTGCGCATTTCGCTTAACTCTCGTCCGGAGGGGCGCATGGGATATCCTTTTTGGCTGCCCATCGGGGATAACGCCAGCGCGCGTGCAGGCGCAACCCCGATTAGCGCGCATATGGGTGCAACCCCGATTGACCTTTGATTTTCGAGGACTTTAATAGCTGGTGATGACCGAGACCCAGAAAATGCTGGATGACATGAACGACCGCTCGCGCGAGGTGTTTCGCCGCGTGGTCGAAGGATATCTTGAATCCGGTGATCCGGTGGGGTCGCGCACGCTGACCCGCGAGTTCAGCGAAAAGGTCAGTGCCGCGACCATTCGCAACGTCATGCAGGATCTGGAATTCATGGGTCTGCTTGGCAGTCCGCACATCAGTGCCGGTCGAGTCCCAACGCAATTGGGCCTGCGGATGTTTGTCGATGGCCTGTTGGAAGTTGGCGTTCCGGATGAGTCGGATCGTGAGAAAATTGACGCGACCCTTGGCAGCAATGAAACTGATGTTTCGGGCATTTTGGACCGTGTAGGCTCTGCTTTATCCGGGGTCACGCATGGGGCGTCGCTGGTTCTGACACCCAAACGTGAAGCGCCGATCAAGCATCTGGATTTTGTGCCCTTGGGGCCGGAACAAGCGCTTGTTGTGATTGTGTTTGCGGACGGGCATGTGGAAAACCGGTTGTTCCAGCCGCCGCCGGGGCAAACTCAATCGTCTATGCGAGAGGCGGCCAATTTCCTCAACGCGATGATCGAGGGGCGCACGTTGAGCGAGGTGAAAACCGTCGTTCAACATGAAATTGAAAACAGGCGACAGGAAATTGATACGCTATCCCAGGCGCTGGTCCAGAGCGGACTTGCCTCATGGGAAGGCGCGGGGGATTCGCCTGAGCGACTGATTGTGCGGGGACGTGCGAATCTGCTGGATGAAACGGCCGAGGCGGGCGACCTTGACCTGATCCGCAGCCTGTTTGATGACCTTGAACGCAAGCGTGATATTGCTGAGTTTTTGAACCTGACCCAAGCCGGGGACGGTGTGCGCATTTTTATCGGCTCAGAGAACAAACTTTTCTCACTTTCGGGTTCCTCTTTGGTGGTTTCCCCATATATGAACGCTGATCGAAAGATTGTCGGAGCGGTTGGGGTCATTGGGCCCACGCGGCTGAATTATGGCCGGATTGTTCCGATTGTGGATTACACAGCCCAGCTGGTCGGGCGGATGCTGTCGGACCGCAGTGAAAGGTGAAAAATGGCTGAGCCAAAGAACGAAGAATTTCTGGACGACATCGAACTGGCGGAAGATGAAGAGTACGCCGATGAAATGATGGAGATTGATGACGAGGCGTTGGAGCTGGACCAGTTGCGCGCCGAACGTGATGAGCTGAAAGACCGGTTCATGCGCGCGTTGGCCGACGCAGAGAATGCGCGCAAACGGTCGGAAAAGGATCGTCGCGAGGCCGAGAATTACGGCGGGTCAAAGCTCGCGCGGGATATGCTGCCTGTTTACGACAACATGAAGCGCGCGCTCGAGTCGATCACGGACGAGCAGCGCGAAGTGTCTGGTGCGGTGCTGGAAGGTGTCGAGCTGACCATGCGCGAACTGCTGAACGTTTTCAAAAAGCATGGGATCGAGGTGATCGCACCAGAAGTTGGGGACACTTTTGATCCACAGCACCATCAGGCGATGTTTGAAGCACCCGTGCCCGGAACAAAGGCCGGTGAGATCATTCAAGTCGCCGCCGAAGGGTTCATGCTCCACGACCGGTTGTTGCGCCCCGCGCAGGTCGGCGTGTCATCGATGGTTGCCAGCTAGACTTTTTACAGGATCGCAGACAAATGAGGATGCCGTCAGGTTTTGGCGGCATCTTTCAGTTTGTACACCAGTTCCAATGCATCACGCGGGCTGAGATCGTCGGGATGGACCGTTTCGAGCATTTCTAACGCGAGAGACTTGGCAGGCTTGGTCGCTGGTGGCGGGGGCGTCGCTGCGAACAGAGGCAAGTCGTCGATTAGGGTTTTCTGGGTTGCGCCGCCTTCACGTTCCCCGCTTTCCAGAGCGTCCAGAACGACGCGCGCGCGGGCGATGACGGCGCCGGGCAAGCCGGCGAGCTGGGCGACCTGTACCCCATAGGATCGGTCCGCTGCACCGCGTCGGACTTCGTGCAGGAACACGACTTCGCCTTCCCATTCCTTAACAGTCACAGTGGCGTTTTCAACGCCGTCAAGTTTGCCTGCCAGTGCTGTCATTTCATGATAATGAGTGGCAAAGAGGGCGCGCGATTTGTTCACATCGTGCAAGTGTTCAAGCGTGGCCCATGCGATGGACAGCCCGTCATAGGTCGCCGTCCCGCGCCCGATTTCATCAAGGATCACCAGCGCGCGGTCATCGGCCTGATTGAGAATGGCGGCGGTTTCGACCATTTCGACCATGAATGTGGACCGCCCGCGCGCCAGATCATCCGACGCACCCACGCGGCTGAAAATCTGGCTGACCAATCCGATATGCGCCGAATTTGCCGGAACGAAACTGCCGGTTTGGGCAAGTATCGCAATCAAGGCGTTCTGGCGCAGAAAGGTCGATTTACCTGCCATGTTGGGACCGGTCAGCAGCCAGATGGCGGCGGTGTCATCGGCGCTGAGGTCACAGTCATTGGCGATGAAAGGGGTGCCGCCTTGCTGGCGCAGCGCTTTTTCCACGACGGGATGCCGCCCGCCTTCGATCGCAAAAGTGCGGGAGGTGTCGAGCATCGGTTTGCACCAGTCTTCGGTCACCGCTAGATGCGCCAAGCCGGTGGCGAGATCGATTTCAGCAAGCGCGCGCGCCGTCTGGCTGATCTGCGCCGCAGCCTCCAGAACCGAGGCCTTTAACCTTTCATAGTGCCGCTTTTCGATCTCAATCGCCTGTGATCCCGCATTCAAAATACGGGTTTCGAGGCTGGACAGATCGACCGTAGTGAACCGCACCTGATTGGCCGTGGTCTGACGGTGAATGAAGGTTTCGTTGAGCGGGGCGGACATCATTTTGTCCGCATGCGTCGCGGTCACTTCGATGAAGTAGCCAAGCACATTGTTGTGCTTGATCTTGAGGGACTGGACCCCGCTTTGTGCCGCATAGTCCTGCTGCAACTGGGCGATGACCGAGCGCCCCTCGTCGCGCAGCGTACGTGCCTCATCCAATTCGCCATCGCAGCCCTGTGCAATGAAACCGCCATCGCGCACCAACAGCGGCGGTTCGGCAATCAGGTCATTATCGAGTTGGTCAATAAGGGCGTCGTGCCCGGCAAGATCAGCGAAGGCATCCGCCAGCAGTCTGGGAAACGTGGCCTGCGAAACTGCCGAAATCTCCTGAGCTTGCGTGAGACCGGCACGCAATGCGGTTAGATCCCGCGGCCCGCCGCGATCAAGGGACAAGCGCGACAATGCACGGTCCATATCTGGGACGCTGCGCAATTTGGAGCGGAGCGATTGGCAAAAATCCTGATCCGCCACCGCGAAGGCAACGGCCTCCAGCCGATCTGCTACCGTTTCCAACTCGCGGGAGGGGGAGGCGATCCGGCGTTCAAGCAACCGCGCGCCTGCTGCGGTCACCGTGTGGTCAATGGCGTCGAGAAGCGATCCGGCGCGGCCCCCTGAAAGGCCCGCCGTCAGTTCCAGATTTCGCCGCGTGGCCGCGTCGATCTGCACTGTTTTGGACTGTGCTTCCTGTTGCGGAGGGCGCAGCAGGGGCAGGTTCCCTTTTTGTGTGATCTCAAGGTATTCGACGAGCGCACCCATGACGCCAACTTCGGCCCGGCTGAATGAACCGTAGGCGTCGAGCGTCGCAACCTTGAACAGGTCAGTCACCCGCGCCAGACCTGCCGCGCTGTCAAACGCCGCTGGCCCAAGCGTCGTGATCGGGATGCCGAAGTCTTCGGTGATCGGGCGCAGCGCTTCCTCTTTGCTGTCAGCGACGACCAGTTCCGAAGGGGCGAGGCGGGCCAGCTCAGGCCCTAACTGAGCCAAATCCACCGCCATGACGAAAAACGCGCCGGTCGAAATGTCGACCCACGCCAGAGCACAACTGCCCCTGACATCTGCAAACGCAGCGAGAAAGTTGTGACGCCGCGCTTCCAGCAATGAGTCTTCGATCAGCGTGCCTGGAGTAACCAGCCGCACCACATCCCGTTTGACCACGGATTTGTAACCACGTTTTTTCGCTTCGGCGGGGCTTTCCATCTGTTCGCACACCGCGACACGGAACCCTTTGCGGATGAGGGTTAGCAAATACCCTTCAGCGGCATGGACCGGGACACCACACATTGGTATGTCGTCTCCGTCATGTTTGCCCCGTTTTGTGAGTGCAATGTCGAGCGCTGCGGCCGCGTTGACCGCATCCTCAAAGAACATCTCGTAAAAGTCGCCCATCCGGTAAAAAAGCAGCGCACCGGGGTGTGCCGCTTTGATCTCAAGATATTGCGCCATCATTGGCGTGGTCGACATGCGCAGCCCCCCAAAGGCAATCGTTTCGCGACCTTACAAACACCCGCACCCGAGCGAAACCCAAAGTCGATTGAGGCGGCGGATATGCTGGGATATGTCCTGACTGATTAGCGGAGGAAGCAACATGGCAGGCAACAAGGTGACGGCAGAAGAGGCGCTGGCGTTCCACATGGAACCCACACCCGGCAAGTTCGAGGTGCAGGCCACCGTGCCGATGACCACGCAACGGGATTTGAGCCTTGCGTATTCGCCTGGCGTGGCTGTGCCTTGCGAGGCGATCGCAGAGAACCCGGAACTGGCCTATGACTATACCAACAAAGGCAATCTTGTGGCTGTCATTTCGAACGGGACAGCAGTGCTGGGATTGGGAAATTTGGGCGCGTTAGGCTCAAAACCGGTGATGGAAGGTAAGGCGGTCTTATTCAAGAGGTTCGCGGATGTGAACTCCATCGATATTGAACTTGATACCGAAGATCCGGACGCGTTTTGCAACGCGGTCAAGCTGATGGGCCCGACCTTTGGTGGCATCAACCTTGAAGATATCAAAGCGCCAGAGTGCTTCATGATCGAACAGCGTCTGAAAGAGGAAATGGACATTCCCGTCTTTCACGACGATCAGCATGGAACGGCTGTGATCTGTGCGGCCGGGTTGATCAATGCGCTGCATATTTCGGGCAAAAAGATCGAAGACGTCAAAATTGTTTTAAATGGGGCTGGGGCTGCGGGAATTGCCTGTATCGAGCTGCTCAAGGCGATGGGCGCGCGATATGATAACTGCATCGTTTGCGATACCAAGGGTGTGATTTACCAAGGTCGTACCGAGGGTATGAACCAGTGGAAATCGGCCCATGCTGTGAAGACCGAGATGCGCAGCCTCGAAGACGCCATGGAAGGCGCAGACGTATTTTTGGGCGTGAGCGCCAAGGGCGCGGTGACGCCTGCGATGGTTGAAGCAATGGCCGACAATCCAGTGATTTTTGCGATGGCCAACCCGGACCCTGAGATTACACCAGAAGAGGCGCACGAAGTTCGGATGGACGCCATTGTTGCAACCGGCCGCAGTGATTATCCAAATCAGGTCAATAACGTCCTTGGGTTTCCGTACCTGTTTCGCGGCGCGCTCGACATCCATGCCCGCGCTATCAACGACGAAATGAAGATCGCCTGTGCGCACGCCCTGGCCGCCCTTGCGCGCGAGGACGTACCGGATGAAGTTGCGCTGGCTTATGGCAAGTCGCTGTCTTTTGGGCGGGATTACATCATTCCGACGCCCTTTGATCCACGCCTGATCCATCGCATTCCGACGGCTGTTGCCAAGGCCGGTATGGACACAGGTGTGGCGCGCCGCCCGATCATCGATATAGAAGCTTACGAAGTGAGTTTGAAGTCTCGCATGGATCCGACGGCAAGTATTCTGACCGGGATCAATGCGCGTGCACGTGCGGCCCAAGCCCGCATGATTTTTGCCGAAGGAGACGATCCGCGTGTGCTGCGCGCAGCGGTTATGTACCAGCGCGCCGGATTTGGCAAAGCACTGGTGGTGGGTCGCATTGATGACGTGAAGGCCAAGCTGACAGAAACCGGATTGGCCGACGCCGTGCGCGAACTGGAAGTGGTGAACGCCGCCAATACGACACATCTGGAGCAGTACAAGACGCATCTTTACGACCGTCTGCAACGGCGTGGGTTTGACGGCCAGGATATTCATCGCCTTGCTGCGCGTGATCGCCACGTGTTTTCTGCGTTGATGCTGGCACATGGGCATGGTGACGGTCTTGTCACGGGCGCGACGCGCAAGTCGGCGCATATTTTGGACCGGATCAATCATGTGTTTGACGCGGGGGAGACCAGCAAGGCGGCGGGCATTACTGCATTGATTCATAAGGGTCGGATCGTTTTCATCGCGGATACGCTGGTGCACGAATGGCCGGACGAAGAAGACCTTGCTGATATTGCGACCCAGGCGGCCATTGTGGCACGCAACATGGGTCTGGAACCCCGGGTGGCCTTTGTCAGCTTTTCGACCTTCGGCTATCCGGTGTCCGAGCGGGCAGAAAAGATGCACATGGCACCTCGTGTTCTGGACGCCCGAGGTGTGGATTTCGAGTATGAGGGCGAGATGACGGTGGATGTTGCGCTGAACACGCAAGCGCAGGCGTCCTATCCGTTTTCGCGGCTGACTGGCCCGGCAAACATTCTGGTGGTGCCTGCGCGGCACTCGGCGAGCATCTCCGTCAAGTTAATGCAGGAAATGGGTGATGCGACGGTGATCGGGCCAATTTTGGCAGGCGTCGATGGATCGATCCAGATTTGTTCCAGCGGTTCTACTGCCAATGATATCCTCAACATGGCGGTGCTCGCAGCCTGTAAGGTGGGGTGATGGCAGTTTGGAATCTGGGCTCCATCAATATCGACAATGTCTATCGCGTGACGCATCTGCCGGCACCTGGTGAGACTTTGCACGCTATCGACTACGCACAGGGTCTGGGCGGGAAGGGGGCGAACATGTCTGTCGCAATTGCCCGCGCTGCGGCACGTGTGACCCACATCGGCGCTGTTGGACCCGAAGGCGCTTGGACCGTTGAACGGCTTTTGGAATATGGTGTGGACACGCGATGCATTGCAGCGCTTGGCGATCACGCAACCGGGCACGCCAATATCTCTGTCAATGAAGACGGCGAAAACCAGATCGTTGTATTCTCGGGGGCGAACAATGCCATCACTGAGGATATGGTAGGCGCCGCGCTGTCAGAGGCGGCGGCAGGCGATGTTCTGGTGATGCAGAACGAGACGAATTGTCAGAGCTACGCTGCCGAGATAGCCAAGACTCTGGGTTTGAAGGTGGTCTATGCCGCCGCTCCGTTTGACGCCGAAGCGGTTGCGGAGGTGTTGCCATTTACCGACTTTCTCGTGCTGAATGAGGTTGAGGCGGCGCAGCTTATGGCAGAAATGAAGCGGGATCTGAAAGATCTTGGTGTGCCGTCAATTGTCGTCACGCTGGGCAGCGAAGGGTCCAAATGGATGGACGTTTCCGCCGGATCAGAGACACATATGCCCGCGATACCTGTCACACCTGTCGATACCACCGGGGCAGGTGATACATTCACCGGATACCTTGTCGCAGGATTGGACCGGGGAATGCCGATGCTGCAGGCGTTGGCCCTTGCGACGCAAGCCGGGGCACTTATGGTCACGCGTCAGGGAACGGCGGATGTGATTCCTGACCTCAAAGATATTGAGGATGCACGCCTGACCTAGCCACCGACAAACGGTGCATCAGGGCCCCACAACGCCTTGACCCTTGCGTCTCTCCCACAAGCATCGCGGTATGCTTTATAAGCCTTGGCTTTGGATTTTGGGCCGAAACGGGTCAGGATGATCCCACCTTCTTTGTAAAAATTCTGGTGGTAGCTGTCGGCGGGATAAAAGGGCCCAGATTGCAGGATTGGAGTGACAACGGACTGGCCAAGTTCGGCTTGAGCGGCTGCCTTGGCCTGATAATACATCTGTTTCATGTAGATCAGAGAATACTCCAGTTGGCAGCTCTCCCAGAAGGGATAGCAATTGGCCAGTACTAAATCTGAATGCTCGACGATGTCAGGGTGAGTCGTAAACTCAT
>ERZ1740072.1173-NODE-1173-length-10240-cov-8.069318_pt1 | contig 10240 bp, 6 predicted proteins | sample MGYA00581733_ERZ1740072 | MGnify/ENA primary metagenome ERZ1740072 (study PRJEB43018, sample SAMN04849741) | marine metagenome | isolation source: floating plastic debris | place: Pacific Ocean | collected 2008-08-30 | study: EMG produced TPA metagenomics...
CATGTAATAAAATAAAAACAAATAATAATCAGGTATTGAAATAGTCAAGGACAAACAGCTGTTTGCTTTGGTCGCAAAAATATGATCCCCAATATTCATGAGAGGTAGTTATGGGCTGATACACACATTGATATCTCCGTGGTAGATCTCTCCCATCCTGATCTACTAAAGAACATTAAAAATGTAAGTTTGGAGAATTTAGGAGTTATTTTCTCACAGTAAATGGGGAGAAGATTACCAAGAAAATTAATTTTGGTGTATATAATAATGGCTACTGTGCCATCTGAGGTGTTGTGCTGTTAAATGGTTTCTTATCACCAATGATTGCAGTGCTGTGGAGTCTATTTTCTTTCACTTGAGCGACTTGTACGGGCTGTCACAGTGGCCGGACAAATTCGGTGCTACAGGTTTGACATCTGAGCTGGTGGATGCTGCAATACAAGCTTGTGGAAGCCTCAGGCTGAAGATAAACGAAATGCTACAGTGAGTTTATTGAGTTATTTCACAGGGATCAACACAGTAATGTATTATCTATTTGTTGAAGAAGAGGTTTTCTGAGCGAAAAAGAGCTAGTCTGGGATGTGGGTCTAATCGGTCCAACCTCCTCTGCTTACTATTGCACCAAGGATCTAATACATACCCAATTTATTCGCACCACAAAGTAAAACTCTTTACATTGCATTTTGTCACACATATTACAACGCTGACACTGATCATTGCAACATCCCTGTTTTATAGTATATAATGAGCAGTCACAGTGATGGCTGTCTTTTGACTCATGTACACATAACATTGTGCACAGGGCTAGCTATATGTTATAAATAAGCCATTGATATAGATGGTGATATGAACATCTCACCTGTTGAAAAGATGTGCCAGAATGGAGTGAGTGAACCACAAATGCTTGTTCATTAGAAAAAGCTTATGTCCAGAATGCCCATCTGGTTGGCTTGACACAGTTGTCTAGCTGCCAATAGTTCCATTAATTGTACAGGTTAAATTTTAATCACTCAAAAACAGGTAGCTATGCTAATAGTCTTTTACGCTCTGATATAAGTCAAGGCTAGTGTGTTATGCACTAATTCTGGCTGCTCTCATAAAATATCCTGATCCTGACTTAATTTATGATTTATGGAAAATAGATTGCCCTAAATCACCATGCGTCACTCTCCCACCAAAAAAATCTTTTGGGAATCAGGATCTCTTTTTTTGTATGGAAAAACATCTCAAGATCATTTTTGGCAATAAGAGTGAAAATTTGTTTTATGCTTATTTGAAGCTTATTGACGAGCGGCACTGAGAACTTGAAGGCATTTTCTAGATGGCTTTATACAGGTAAGTTACTGTAATTCTAGGGCAGAGATGCAGGCTACTCCAAGCGATTGAACATCTGTCCCGAAGTTCTTAGCTTATTTTCACTTTTCATTCTATAAAACTTTTCTATGGATATTTCCCTCCGGTCCATATGTCCTTCCAAGCCACATGTAATGTTCGAGTTATAATTTGAGCTTTTGGCCTGTATTATTAAAAACCACTGAAGTGTTGATACTCAAGGTCCACCAGTAGAACATGGTACTCCATCCGCATTCCCCATTTTATTACCAACAATCAGGATTCAATATCTCTAAAAGTAAATAAATTCTATTTTTGGTAACTTGTTCTCCCGATTAATTCCTAATATGAGTATGTCAAGTGACTCAATTAAGCGTGGGCATGAAAGGTATGTTGTCACATTTGCCTGATATTAGCTAATCTGTGAGCAATAGAGCTTATGGGAAGATAGTACTGTGAACTTCACTCTAAGAATTGAAGAACAGGTTTTTTGGGTATCAATTGTGTGATGAATTTAGGGTTTGCACTAAAACAGAGCAGTGCGCTACTAAATACTGTGGTAAATTAACAGTTAATTTATATTGTAGGTGTTTTTGGTTGTATTATATAAAGCATTCTGTCTCTGTGTTATAATTTTAGTGATATTAAGACTGTCAGATCAGGCTGTTCCAGCAGAGTTAGAGAAATCTCCTCCAGATTATCACGCTGTTGCTGACTTCTTACGTGATAACTTTGATGGGTTAGAGGTATGACACAAAACATCACTGGTATTTCAATGTTAGGCTCAACTTCATCAGAGTTTTTATTTTACAGCATGAAAAGAAGGTATAAATACACAATCCACACAAAATTCCAGGGTTAAGTAGAGTGGTCTCCACATTCTTGTCAACTTTCAAGTGATCATATCTCACTTACTACTATGCTCTAACAAAGACAGTCTACTGTAGGGTGGCACGCGAGGAAGTTGAAAAAAATTGGTTCCCTAAACTGTCCTTTTTAAAATGAGTTGAACACATAGACTTAATAATAATAAATATTATTATTAAGTCTATGGTTGAACAAGAGTAGACAACTTTTCAGAAAATGGCAAAATTCTCAGCAGGCTTGTCTTCTCTTGGCTCCAATGGGCCAGCAAAGTTTGAGTACTCAGATTAGTATCCACTATTGTTATCTACCACTGAACTCAATGTTAGAACTCAGTAGTAAATGCAACAGATGTAAATTTGTTTGTGTTATTGAAACATATTAATTGCACGGAAATAAGGTTTCCTCATGCATTTTCTCAGATAATTCTAAGAATTATGCTCTCATGGAAAGTACAAAGCTATCCAGGATTAGCGGTTGCTCTAATTGGAGAAAAAGTGATATTTGTCCCATCGAGATAATTTGTGATGTTATTGCTACAACATTAATGTTCTATTTATCATTGTTGATGCATTAAATACAGGTCATGACTTTCGCCAACTTAAGGTAGCTGAATTCCTCTGTAACTTTGATGTGCGTGTGAACATGTTTATCTTACAGTGGGAAAGTTGTCAGAAGTTATGCTATCATTTATCAATTACTGGTGATGTATCAATGTGATGTAATGCATCTCCATTGATGTAACTTATTAGTGCTTATTGCTACTTTTATACCGCTATCTTGTTTCGGTGGCACTCTGATAACTAGGGTCTAGTTTATGTCACTGATACTTCAAACTGTGCAAGCATGGGAAAATATATACCATTTGGCTGTTAGTCTCCTCGGATGAAATGAGAGCTTTGGCGCTGCTCAAGAGTCGCTGTTTGTTTCAAGCTGGACTGTTGAATGTAACCCGCTTGGGACTGTTCTATCATCTTACATTACCCACTTTTCCTGATTCTTTATAGGAACATGGGTCTCATATAAAGTTGGAGAAGGTGGGACAGTACCTGAAGAACTGTAACCTGCGACACCCGGCTAAAGTATCCCAGAGAAATCTGTGGTCGACACTTGAAAAATCTCCCATCCTTTCAGGTGCAAACTGTTAATACTTTTGTACTCCATTTGGCATATGCACAAAATTTAGCCCACTTTTCCAGTGATGATGCTTTGCTACAGTGAGTAATAAAACACAAGTGGTTTTAAAGTTTAAATTAATTGATTGTGAAATGACTTGGCCTCAAATCTCTTAGACTAGGATTTGAAATTTTACTCATAGCGATGGTGGATGTTCGTGAAAACAACACAAATTGACCATAGTACCACACAACCGTTTACTTGGGACTCAGGAGGCATCAGATTTTCAATAATTGTTTAATTAGAAGATTTGTATAACCACATCATATCGGTTTCTACAATGTACATCACCCTAATTTACTGACATATTAAAAATTTGCCATGAGTGCCCATTCATCATGTGGAAAGTGATTGATGACCTAAAATGAAATGACAATGCGTCAGTGAAATTTAAATGAAAGTCATCGGATAAGTTGTCAATGCCAGATCTGTCATGATTTTTGACAGACCTTTCCACTTCACAGCTACAATGTCGGGTGTCAAAGACACTTTTTTTGCTATCAAGTGGTCAGTAAATTAGAGTTTGCCTTGATTCTTCAAGCTGCATGAACCCTGGCCTGATTTTGTACACAACATTTAACTCGTAGAATTGGGTATTTTTTGTGATAGTTGAATGAGCATTGTATTCTGATCATACTTGGGAACTCTCATTTCCATATTCACGTGTGTGCATAAGATTCTGCGTAGCTGTAAGGTGTTGAGGTGCCTGGAAAACCCAGATTGGGGTGCAGGCCATTGGCATCCCATATTAGAAATTTTTGCTGTTACATGTAGTTCTCCTATTGCGTAAATAGGTTACACACATGTACATTGTATAACTCGTAATGATAATTTATCATAGAATTCGTAGATATACATGTATATTAATATTATCATCGATATATAGGTTGTCGACACGTCTCTATTATTTTATCTTATTTTTCAGGTAGTAAATACATCTACAAATCAGAGCCAGATAAATCACTGGTACAATTATATAAGCTTCTAGTGGCAAGAGTCAGTGACGCTCTTACTAACCCTTCAGTAAGTATTCACAGACTACCTGATTGTCTTACACATATGTATACGCCTTAATTCAGTCAGCACTTCCTGCTTATCTTTGTTATGTAAATTGCAATCGCATCTCCATTTCTTTACATATGTAACTAATATGAAGTGTCTGCTGAACAAATCTGTAAATGAACCAAATATTGGTGCTTGGTCCCCTTATCGGTTAAAACCTTCCGGAAAGTTGTGTTCCAGTTTGGGAAAAAACGATAATTTATGATGTAACGCATTCAAGCTCTGATTATACATATTTTTTAGACTTTCATCACTAAATCCCTGACTGTGGGATCTCAACGGATGCTTGCCAAGCGTTGCAAGCTACTAAAACTACGCCAGTAAGTTCTAGTAACTGCTTGAGGAACAATAGAAAGAAAGAATTTCTTAAGTGTTACTCAATATCCAATATTTTTTGCATAAAACCGCAAGAAACTAAAATAAACTGTGACTTGTATCAATGTGAAGTTTGGCATTGGTTTGTTTGTAAACACGATGTGACCTGAAAACGCTGCATTATATCTAGTGTTATCCTGCTCATGGAAACTTTTTGGGTAAATACGTGGATGCTCCCAATTTTAATTGGAACACTCTGTCATGTTTGTAACCCTTATAGCATTGCATCTGTTGCTCTTACAATCATGTGGTGGGCTCGGCTCAAGAGAGTTTGATGGGGTGTCCAATTTTTAATTAAAGGAAATGGGAAGTTTATGTGAGTTAATTGTGGGTCTGATAATTAAGAAGATTTCCAACATCTAATTATAGAAATGTTGAAATTTCTGGACAAGTCGCAAAGTGAAAAGCTTGGTTATAATGCGGAACTGTGCTATCAATAATCTTTTGTCATCAAGTCAGATACATCTATAACAATTAGTTTGCCCCATATTTAGGATAATGTGGAATTTCAGTTTGGTTTTTAGTAACAACAATTACATGACAACTTAACATCTATCCCATACAATAAAAGAAACGCATAGTTACCAGTAGTTTACTTTCCCTATGAATATGATAAACATAAGAATTATTTTACAGATTTGCATCCAATTCAGAAGAAGGGAACCAGTCTACTGTGTATAGTGTGTACATGGGAGAAGCGATAGAGGACAACTCCGAACCTAAACTAATAGTCTGCAGGCTGGCACTGCATGAAGACAATCAGTATGTAGGAAAAAGAAATATACAACAAAAATATCTGGGTTTCACAAAATTACGAGCTTCTCAAATATAGATAACGATTCAGTTCGGGATTTAGAAACTCGTCAAAAAATAGTAGAATGTAGAATATTTGTCTAAATACATGTATATGAAAATCGATTTCTGTTATTGTGCATAAGTATACTCATACTCATATGCGTACTCATAATATGTACTCACTGTAGAACGTCAAATTTTCTTATAACTTTGTCGTGGGCCTTTTATCAGGTACAGAAGCCCAGTCATTGGGATTGTTGCTCCCCGATCAATTACCTTTCATGCTGGTTATATATAGCAGGGGCCAACCTCTGAAATTCTTTTTACAGACCACTGTACCAATGTGAGCTGAAGTTTGGAGCTGTGGGTAACAACTCTGCTTCGTATGGGTGAGTCAATATTACTCTTTTTTTCAAAGATTTTCCAAAAGTTGACAGGGCGCTGATATTTATGCAGATTTTTGACACCCTAGATGGCATCATGTGGAAATATTTATGTGTGACAACATCATGTGAAGAGGATTTAATTATTGGTGGAAGCGCCCAGTCAAACTTGGAATTGAAATTATGTGCTAATTTTAGTATGATCTAGAAAATGTTTAAAAGTGGTAAGGAAGGAACAAATCAATTTAAATAACACTCTATGATTTGATAGACCGTAGCCAAGAGTGGGTGAAAACAAAAAAGGCACTGGAGAAATAGAAAAATAAAACAAAGCAAAAACTACAGTTAATCAATATTATGAGCATTTGACATGCCAGAGTAATACAGAATTGCATTGACTCAGGGCCAACTTATGAGGTGAAGAAAAGTAGAGTATTGTGTTAACTATCTGCTTATAAGAGATCAAGTTACAAAAAAAGAGTTACTGAACATTTTCAATAGTGCCAGAACTGTAGAAAAATAACATATTATGATGAGTTCATCCAAGGCTGCAGAAGTAGCGGTTCTCTTTGGTATTTTCCTGGATAGTCTTTGTTTTTTTAAATATATGGTAGCGGCAGGCAAGGCAAGAGGTAACCAGATGTTGAACATATACTTATTATCTACTTTACGTATGTAATGTCAGTGAGTTAGTTTGTAACACCATTCTCTTCATGAAAAACTGCATAACATTTCCCATCTTCAAACTGTCGTCAGTACATCTCCAGGTCATGCTATCTTTACTACTGTCAAGTCCAACACCAGATTGGACTTTGGTCTATTTCTGGTGAGTGGTCCCTATTAGGATGGTGTCATAAATTAGACATAAAAAGTGGCATCAAGTTAACCTAGCCAAACTGCTAATGAATTAATTGGGATCACTTATAGCTGTCTGAACAGTTGCAATATATGATCTAAGAAACCAGTCAGACTGGCATGACATGTTACGGCTGCATTGACTAACTCTGTAAGTTTATTCCCCTGTATGAAGGCATTCTGTTAGATTAAGGTTACGATTTTACCTTATCGGGATCGTGTGAATTAGAATACCATGTGGAGCCTCTGGCAAACTGGCCTCTGTAGGAAATCTGCAGTTTGTATGTAATGAATAACTCGCACAGCCTGCCTGCATAGTCATAACGGAACATGGGGCATAATTATCTACCTTATAAGAATCAGCTCAGGTAGTTATTAAAGTGTTCAGCTATAGCTGCATCACTGGGAAATTTTTTGACTTATTGTAGAATCATAACAGTGAGCATAATCATGTGCTCTGTACTATTATGCAAGGATTTATTAGAACACAGAGCGAAACATATAATTCAGTCCAAATTCTTAGATGGAACGGTTAGATTACCCCATACCTAGATTATTGTGAATTACAATTACGTCAAGCTCTTTGGCGGAAAACTTGTCTAACTTTCTCAGTTGGATACGAGAAATCTCAGATAAAACTCTTGTATGCACTTTGCAAGGAGCGCAATTATGGATGAGAAAAACTGCTCAAAAGGGTACTGTGCAAACAAATTATTGCCAATATACTAGAAATATTTATTAATAAATGAAGAGTGGTTAATCGCTTGTAAGAGCGAGATAAATCTTATGCTAACACTACGCACTACCAAAAGAAATTCATCGGTGCACAAAATGTTTGCACAGTGGTACCCTTCACTTGACATTTTAGTGCCTTTTACCTCCTGTTTATGCTGAGGTATTTCTAAGGATGTCTTGGCCACCTTGCTACAATTAATTAGTAAGTCTGAATTAGCAGAGTTAATGGTCTATTAGATGTCAACATCGAGGCGACAAATGGTTGATCAGGAGACCCTCTAGAATTCTGTCGAGTGCCTGTTTATGACAATTTGATTCTCTTATTGTGGTTGGTTGAGGCTACTGTTCTGATGGCTCTTTTGTTTAGGGTGTGCTCAAGTACACTTAGCTGGTGGCTTGTCACAAGTTTTATGTAGAATAATTAATAATCAGACGATTTTTATGTATCCAGCCTTCTTTACAGATCAAAAAAGTTGAGCAGATGTATTTTACTTCTTGCTGTTCTTTATTTACCCCAACAAGTCATGGAGTTGAACAGTTATTGTGGTAAACGAATGCTAATGTTATCATGCTTTGGTACTTCAAAGTTCAGATTTGGTAAGCGCTTACGGGAACAAAACCACCTGCTTCTGATGGCCAATCATGATGCAATGTCCACTTTTCTAATAAAAAATCAGCCAATCAGAGTTGAGATATGAACGGCTGCTCAGGTTTTTCGTCTGCTCACCTTTTTAATGGCTAGCCTGGAGTTTTATGCCTTCTTTCATGCTTTGATTAAAATGTAATCTAATTTATATAACAGATCAATTCAGCGGAACAAGATAAAAATGTAGCAGAATCATCTTGTATAGACAGGCAGTCAGTGTCAATTATTAAATGCATGATTTATTAGAAAATTCGACGACATCAACGACAACAATAATTTAAAAGAAAATAATAAAAGAATATGGAAGATGATTTGTGTGAACGAAAAATCTGTAATTATATTGGGTTCGGTAAACATTTAAACTCATAAATGTTGATTGGATTTGTCGGTATATTGTGTTCATCATGAATTGGAAGCTCGGGATTACCAGTTTGACAATATAGCGTAGATAACGATTAAAATATCATCATATACATATGACACGTAGGTCAGTGAACCTCTCTCATCGGGATTAATGCTTCTGACATAATACCCCCTGCTATCTGGTGTTGCATCCCATATCATACAATAGATTATAGAGTATAACTGTCAAAACTAACATCAACATCAAAGTTCGATTACCTGTTCTATTTAGGTATTGCAGTTTTGCCGACCAATCCAATTATAGCTGGGCAAGAAAAATGTACAAAACTTATGCATTATAAACTGCGGAATCTCGACATGGTGATGGATTGGTTGAAATTGAACAGCCCATTGATAGAAAAATAAAAATTGTGGTTGACTTTATGGAAATAAAAATGTTTTATTTTATAATAAGAGGAGCTCTTGTCAAATGTGTCTGAACATTTGAAAGGCAATTTATCAAAAGCCAGCAGTTCTAGGTGTAGTTGAGTGTTTCGAGCAATGTAATCATCTGCTAGAGTAAAAAGTAGTGGAAAGCCACCCACTTTTAAGAAACTTCATAAGAAACCAGTGGAGTATTTGCTGATTGCAATACTACACCTCTGAATATTTCTCAAGTACCAACTAGACATAATCATTACAGTATTACATGTCTGATGGGTGTACAATTGAGCCTGTTGACGCAAGTTGTTAGCTGTACACAACTTTTATAATGAACATGTAATGGCAATATCTTTGGCATCTAGTGTATAACTTGTTGATTGTGGACGACTTGCAACTTGAAGATGATCACATTATGTTTCAAACTGAAATCACCTCACTTCACTTTTTTTGGACAATGTGAATCTGCAACAGAGATAAAGAACAAAGGTATCAACAGCAATGTCAACAAGGACACAGGATATAACTCTGGTATAAAGGAATATTTTAGTGATTTATTCCGTATTTAGGCATATTACAAATTGGAGAATAATAGAGAGGCATTTTAAATTCAAGATTATGACACATCCTTACAGATGGGCGTTATGTTCAAGGATAAAAGCCAAATGTGCTTACGACCAAACCTCATCAACGAGCAAATCTGGTTTGACTAACACCTTATCACAATAGGATAAGTACACAATGTTTAGGAATGATGAGGCTCTTCTCTGATCGAGCCTACGAGGGATAAGAGTAGGGATGTTGAGTGGATGAGCACACAAGATACCCACTGAGCTGCACTTGTATGAACGAGCAATTTCTGCTGTGTTTTTGCTAATTGTCAGGTGTTCCAGCTTTTACACTTGTTATCACTAACAAAAAGTTTTGTCTTCAAATACTTCAAACCGAAGATAATTTTTATACAGCTTTTGAATCGGTGATCTGAATTTCCACTGCTAATGGAATCAGAGCTGGTACAAAAAGACTGGTATTTGCACAATTATGATTTTAGTGACCTGTGATTTATGTTTGTTTACTTTTCATGAAAGGGCGATTCTTTTTCAAAGCGTGATCATAAAAAGACTCTAAATGTCATGACATAAAATGTTTATGCTTGAATTATGTGCTACAATAGGAGCCTAATAGGCCTTATAGACTAGTTCTTTGTCGACTCAAAAAATAACATTTGTCTTAG
>ERZ1740072.1174-NODE-1174-length-10238-cov-8.343415_pt1 | contig 10238 bp, 9 predicted proteins | sample MGYA00581733_ERZ1740072 | MGnify/ENA primary metagenome ERZ1740072 (study PRJEB43018, sample SAMN04849741) | marine metagenome | isolation source: floating plastic debris | place: Pacific Ocean | collected 2008-08-30 | study: EMG produced TPA metagenomics...
TGAACAGCTAACTCCAAACGGGCAGGATAAGAGCATGCGCTCTAAAAAAATATTTCTTTCAAATCAAAGTTACATGTCAGAAAATTCCGTAAATACTTGCTTTCTCTCTTGTAGTTTGGATTAGTGTGCTCGAACACAGGTGTAGAGACAGCAGTAAAGGTCTGCTTCACAACAGGAGCCGCTGTGGGAGCGTTTACAGTTGGAGCTCTATCTGATAGACTCGGTAGAAGGCTTTCTCTGATTGGCTGTTTGATTGTTGGTGGAGTTGTCAGTACAGTGTCTATGTTCTCTCCACATATTATAATGTACGCTGTGAGCAGATTTATCTGTGCTGTGTGCTTTGTCGGAGTCACCCTGATTACACATGTGATTAGTAAGTGGACGTATGGGGTGTGACAATGCAACTGTCATATGGCAACCTTTTTCCAGCATAACATACACAACATCTAGTTTATTCACAATTAAACAATGTAAATATTGATTATGTGACTCTCTTTAATTTTTGATAAATTTGTTCTTAAAGTTTATGAAATTGTTTAAAGCTATCTAGAACTAGAACCATCCCTCTTGATAAATTTTTTGATGATTTATTACAATTTGCACGAAGTTAAGCTCTAGGGGGGGAGGTTGTCGTGATGACCATAGGCATATAACAATCATTATAGGTATGATGCCTACATTATTACTTGTTTTCAGCGATGGAGATAGTTGGACCATCAAGGAGAACCTGGGCGATTGCATACAAATCAATATTCTGGCCTTTTGGCACCATGTTCTTATCATTACTGGCTTACTTCATACAAGACTGGAACTTGCTACAGCTGGCAATATCATTAGGTCCACTTCTATGTGGTCTGTTGTTCATATTGTGAGTTATCCTACCTCACGATTTGAATTGTGTTACGGATTTTCAGTGATGCAATGATACAGGATTTTTTGTCACCTGTTTAAGGCTTTAACTGATAACCGTACTACTGTTGCTTCACTTAAGTAAACATTCAGTGCCATGTGGTATGTTTAAGACAAGAGGCGTATTGAGTTGTTGAACCTAACAAGCTCAATGTCGAGGAATTTGCGTGAGAGTTTAAAGCCATAAGGTCATTAGGTGATAGGGTAGGCACCATTGAGTAGCATCTCAAACTGCTTCTTTTAAGACAAGGAGCCTTTTAAGCACCATAATATATCAAGATGATGTCCCAATACCCAGTTTTCACAATAAACGTTCAAATAATGGGCGGCTTTCAACCCCCTAACATTAGGGGGTAGGGGATTCAACCCCATAAAGTTTGAGGGTTACGGGGTACTCAATACACCTCTGATTTAGACGGCCGTCTAGTTCTGTTACATGACTTCAGTAAATCATGCAGGATTTTAGTTTTGTTACATTCTGCTTAATAGTACACTGAATGAGACACCACACTACCTAGTGGCGCACAATAAGTATGAAGAAACCGAGAAACTGTTAATGTCTATTGCTAAGATGAATGGAAGAAAGTTACCAGATGGTGTAATGGAATCACTAAAAGAAGATGAAGAAGAGGCTCTAACCGAGAAAGTCAAAGAGATCTTCAAGGCCCCAGTTCTGCTGAAAAGATTCGCTGTATTTCTTTACTTATGGTGAGATAAACGGCTTGTATGATAACTCCTAAATAAGTAATGAGCGATCTGCGTGAATACCCCTAACATTCATTTGTTGACTCTTCAGCCATGGCTTCCTCCAAGATATCAACCAATTTGGACAATCCGTTGGCCGTTTGAATACCCTTGACTCATAGGTTTCAGAAAATAGTAGATCTAGTCATTGATCTTACTGAAGCATCTGATCAGAAAAATTTACATCTGGTTAAATTTTTTAAGCATCTCTGTTATCCACAGGTAATCTATCATTTCATCTGAGTGTATAGTATATTTTTTTCTGTAGGTTCATTGCAGGCCTTGGCTTTTACGGATTGAGCTTTAATGTTGGTAACCTGACCGGAAGTATTTATATTAACAATATCCTCTCCGGATTAGCAGATCTACCAGCTTTTATAATCATACTTCTATCAGCTAAACTTGGTAGAAAGATATCTGCTACCATCTCTTTATTCCTGGGAGCAGCTACACTAATATCAGCTGCGTTTATGTCTGCATATCTACATGAAGGTGAGATAACTGATTTTACTGCAATTGAGATGATTAATGTGTATAATGTACGTAATGTGCATAATTCACATGATGTGCAAAATGCGCATGATATGCTGTAACCATTCCGCAGCAGTATGGGTGGTTTTAGTGCAAAGGCCCTGGTGGGATCAGAGATTTATCTCCTCTTAGCTATTGTAAGAACAACTCCTAAATTATCTTTACAAGTTATTACAAATGTATGTGCCTGGATGAATTGACCATATCTTTGTTTGGTGGGAAGCCCAAAAATATGTCTTTCAGCCATGAGCTTCCAGTGTGTTAGAATTTTGTGCTGGCTAGACCTGGTGTTACAAGTACAATCACTATATCTCCATCTTATTTTATGACATCACAGATTACAGCTGGTTATTAATCACCGTAGCTATGATAGGAAAGTTTGCAGTGAGCACATTGTTTATGTTTAACTATTTCTGGAGTAGTGAGTTATTTCCTACCACTGTGAGGACTTCACTAATTGGAGTGTGCTCTGTATCTGCTAGAATAGGCAGCACACTATCTCCTTTCATCGTCGATCTGGTTAGTAATGATCATCACCCCTAGGGGGTCAGCTCTTAAAAACATACAACATGTCTTTGTCACAGTATAGAGAGTGTTTTTGTCCATGTATGGAGCCAACTCTGTTGGAGGGTCTGAATGATTAGCTACATTGACTTATTAATGGGAACATCACTCTATATATTTCGAGTCAAAGAGTTAGTTTAGAGTTAAAGTCAGAAAAGCTGGAAAGCCCTAAACAATGGCATTTTTTTAGAGTTGACCCCCGGGTCGTCACCTTCACCCACCCTAGAAAGAGTATTTCCCACATCTCAGATAATCTGATAATATCGTGGTCTGTAGTCAATAACTTAAATCATGCTGCAAACCCCACACCAAAAAAGTCAGCACTGTGTCTTTAATTTATCTGTCAGAAATCACGTTCATATCAATACAAAGAAAAGACAATTTCCATTCTGTTTGGTCTACCGCTACCCTAGATATTGCACATAATAATGCAGAGGTGTAGGTATGTATGAAATACTCATTAGATTGTTCAGGAAATAATCGAACACACTCATATCTTTTCCCTTGTGGAGTTAGGTGTAAGTAAGGTAGACCATGTGAGGTATTTCTTCACTCTCTTACAGTATAAATATGTATCTACACTATTCGCTGCGGGTCTTGGTCCACTTATATTTGGAGCTACAATGCTGATAGGAGGATTTCTGACATTTTATCTGCCGGAAACTAACAACAAAAAGATTCCTGTAACGATATCTGAAGCGAACACCTTTGTGATAAGGAAGTAAGTGAGGGATAGAATGTCGTGTTGTGGCAAATTGTCAAAAGTTGAGTCCGAATCGGACCTGGTATTTAAATTAAGTACCAGAAATGGTCAAACCAGCGGATCAGATCATTAGCTGACCATAAAATGTAGCTTTATGATATTGATAGACCAATATTCATAAAATGTTTGACATCCTGTGAATTTATTTTCCTGATCGCCTACTATCAATGTGTGAGTCTACATGGCAGCTGGGGTTTATGAGTGTGACTACGCTCCGCGTTTGGTTGTACAATTCTTATATTCTACTATATCATCCATCTGCAATCTCTTACAAGCTCTGTCACCATCATTTATTTGATACGGGTTTTTTTCTTTGCCTTTCACAGCAGAAATAAAAGTATTGATGATTCTAATGAGGAGAAAATTTCATCAGCATTATGACGCAGTAGGTTGACCATGCTATATAAGTACCGTAGCGTATCGGAGTAAAGCAGAAGGAGCAGCAGAGAGCGTAGTTACAGATACTCACAAAAATAGTCACATACTAACTAACTGGCATCCCTCTCAGAAACTCTACCAGTCTACACCAGCCTTGAAATTGTTCTACAGAGCATTTCCTCAATATAAACAGTGCATCACTACACCATCAACGCTAAATGTGTGCCATGTGTGTGTAACACACTATTATAGAAAAGCTAACAAGAAACAAAAAAAAGTATTTAATACTTAATAGCCTCAGGCCTCAGACTGTGGAGAGCGGATAATCATTACTGATAATCATTGTATTAAATTATTGTAATAATTATTTCTTCATCTCATAAAAAGATTCCGATGCAAAACGGTATAACAAGTAGAGAGCTGTCTGATTAGTATTTATAAAACTGTTGCTAAGATTGCTTCACAGATTGATTGCTATTGACTTACATGTAGATAAGATAAAACTGAACAAACTTTAGTTCACATTTTCAAGCTGCTACAACATTGTCTTGTAAATTGTTTGTCTCATGAATTTGCAATTAAGTTGTCTTCTCTCACATCACCTACAGCATTAACCTAATGCAAGAAGAATTGACATACAATCATCACTTTTTTTAAGGCGTAAACAGAATTTGAAATACTTTTGGACCATAGTGCTTGAGGTCGCAATTGCGGCATGAAAATTTGCAGATCATTTACTATGAGCATACTTTGGTGATTTCAAAAATAAAATGGTGAGTATAAAAGTTCTCTCGAACAATGATCAAAAGTGACGTACTTGTATATTCGAAGCTCGGAAAAATGGATAATAAAAAGATTTAACTACACCAATACTTTGCTGCGAACTTTAATTAAGGAGTTGCCTCCTCACAATATTGTTTATACAAACATCATTCCGCTCACAAGCAGAGAGAAGCCTACCAGTTTTATGTGACTAGAATATTTGTTTAGGATTTCTATCTTTAGGGCTTTCATTTGGACATTGGTGGTGGAATTATCACAGGTTTATGACAGGTTTAGTTAGATAAGAAGAGGGGAGAAGATAAAACCAGCTTTTCATCGTCCAACGACTCCCTCAACCACTGGTGAATAAGTTATCGTGAGTATTTGATATCTCTAAAATTTGAATGACATAACAAACAAGCTTACTGCAGTGAGTGTAGCTAATCTCTCGCTGATAAGTCATAATCTTAACACTCATATATGTACATTACTCTGATAAAATGATATTATGAGAGTGAAATCACTCTCACTAGATTGAATTCACTTTCACTCTTTTTAATGTACAAGTAGCAGCCCTGATATCTAAGAGAGTCGAAACGTTAGGACAGCGTCGCCAAATAACGACATGCCATCTAAAATAGATGGAGTTTTGGAATCTGTTGGAGCGTTTGGGAAGTATCAGTTGTTACAGATAACTTTATCTAGTCTAGGATCCTTCTGTGCTGCGTCTCATTTTCTAATAGTCGTTTTCCACTCCATTACACCAAAGTTCAGGTAAGCATCACCTTCTTCTCATCGTTAATTACCAGATAAACTATGTTGAAATGATGACATCAATATCTCCCGCTAGAATGAGTTCAGTACCGTCTGTGTGTCACGATGAAACTTTGCAAGCTTTATTTGATATTCCAGCTTTGTATGTACGATAACTCTGAAACCTACCACATGAAGGAAAATCACTTTTTGAGATACCAATACGGAAAATATTCATTATAGCCTGATCTAACTGTTGGTTGGTTATATGATTATTTCACAAAACACTGTACAGCCTCTATAGCTTACCTTACTTTACTGTGCTGAAAGGTGTTGGAAGGTGCTTTAATCCATACAGGGATTTTGCTCCTGAACTATATTGAGTTTGAGTGACAAGAGTTGTCTCTACCTGAATAGAGGACAGACAACTTCCAAAGTGTGTAATTTCACTCACACTGCCAAACTAATCGATGATGGACACAAAGAGCTTCATAGGCTGATCTGAACAAACAGCAAGTTCATTAATCGGAACCATTGTCGAATGAAACAGTTTGGACTCTTGGGCTTTGAGTCCTTACAAAAACTCTAAATCTCAGTCACACAAGAGTACTATTGGATAAAATTAGCATATTGACATACTGGATAAGTAACACATGTCCCTCAGCTCAGCTCAGTGCAAACCTAGAGAATCTGTGGTGGCAATCCTACACTGCTTTCTGGCTTTGACTTAATGGAGGTACAGAGCCATGGTAGTGGCTATGCGACAGCCATCAGTGGAATCAATGAGTCATAGGAATCCTATCACTCCTTCGTGGAATACACCACTATTTTAAACTGTTTACTTAGTCAAAGCCCATCTCCTTGTGCAGTGACAAAATAACAACTCGCATAGTTCGACAAAAGCAGAATGGACACTGTAAATAATAAAAAAAGGAAATGTAATATTGCTTTATTTAACGGTATTACTTTTTTCTTTAATTTTATTATTTTCTTGTCACATCATGGAAAACATCTGAAAGAATGATGTTGCCTGACAATAAAAGGGTAAAATATATATAACAGCGCCCGAATACAAGCTTACTTAAAGCACAATGTACTGGCAACATGCCAACACTTTGGTTTAAACCAATAGGATGAGTAAAGGGGAGAAACTTCATTGCAGATCGCCAATGAAAACCCTCATTCACACTATGTAGCAGAAAAAGTACTGGTATTCATTAGGTCAGCTGGAATGCATTTTTGTGGATTTTTGTGTAGTTTTTCTCGTTATACAGGTGTTCAATACCTTCATGGGGAGATAATGACACATACGGTATTCAGAGCGATTTACATAACGTCACAGTAAATCAATGGATACCTCTAAATGATGATGGAGTTATGGAAACATGTAAAATATATACCAGTATCAACCAATCAGAAACAGAAGAATGTAGCCAATGGGTGTTTGATAATACTCAGCATTGGGGGAAAACCCTGAATATGGAAGTAAGTTATCATGAAGCTGTTGAATTCTTTTCGTAATTGGTAGACTGAAGTAAAGAATTGCGTAGTTTTAGTTTTAGTTTACTACGGCGGTAGGTTTTTCTTTCATAGTTTGTGTATGTTCGCATAGCCAACCACGACTAGCTCCGTGATCCCTGTTACGGTAACTGCTATAGCAGTGCACATGTTACTCACAGTGGTTGGCTGCACATTTGTTTGTTGCGCTTCTAACATTGAATGTCTATGTTTTGCTGACAGTTTGAGATGTTATGTTCCAACTCTGGTATAGCGACAGCTGTTAAAGTAACCTTCACTACTGGAGCGGCTGTTGGAGCTTTTGTTGTTGGTGTTATCTCTGACAGGTATGTGATGTGGTGTGAATATCGCGCCACAAACCTAAATCATTCTGTGCATCACACCTGCTGCATGCTGTTAATTTGAACTAGGGCATGGTGTACTTACCCTACGTAAAGGATGAAAATATACATGTAGAATGATCAAACTTCATAAAATTAAATATTGGCAATTTTCTTAAATGCAATTATATAAGCTAACCATGAAAGATTTGTAAAAGTGAAATAATAAGCGGAATTCAATTTAAGCGAATTTGCCAATAGCGAAATATAAATTCCTGGTCTGGGGTTCAATCCTGCAAGACAAACCAGAAGCTTCCCTCAGGGGACCACTGCTCATCAATGATGAAACATAAATGCGAAGTGAGTATCAAACGGGAGTTTTACCTTTTCATTCTTCATTCAATCATTTTGATTATTACGATTTTTGTATTGTAGATTTGGAAGAAGGATCGCTATGATTGGGTGTATGATAGTAGGTGGAGTAGTCAGTGCAGTGTCTATGTTTTCTCCACATATTATAATGTACGCTGTGACCAGGTTTATCTGTGCTATGTGCTTTGTCGGAGTCGCTCTGGTAGCCCATGTTATCGGTGAGCATCAGTAAGTGAGAAGTGACGTGTGATTATGGGTCTAAGCTTTCAAAGTACTGGGTTTTCAATTTTCATATTGGTAGAGATTTTACACTAGTGCAAAGTACAATTCGGTGCAGCACAAAAGAGTTTTACTCTCAGCAAAAAAAGGAAAACAACTACAAAACTACATGATTAAAAATCACCCCAGTTTTCAGCAACACTCCCACTGATATCGACATTTAGATGTTGCTCAGAACAGATACAGATAATCGATGTTGAGTAACAATTTGATGCTGAGTTGGTATATTGAAATATTGCATAGCACTGACCAAACCCCACAACTAGTCCAAGTCAAACCCAAGGTTACCGATCTGAGGCTTGTTACATATATTATTATAATAAATTATTTAGCGATGGAGATAGTGGGACCATCTCAGAGAACTAGGGCTATAGCCTTCAGAACCTTCTTCTGGCCATTAGGCACTATGTTTACATCACTACTAGCATACTACTTCCAAGATTGGAATTGGTTACAACTAGCTATCTCTGTCGGACCATTTGCTCTGGGCATATTGTTCATCTGGTAAGTTAGAAATGAAGGCTTAGTAGAAAAAGTCTATGATTTAGTAAGACTTCTGAACAAAACACATCACTGAAACAAGTTCTGATGGTGTGAAATCAAAGTGAAAAGTCAGGGAGCTCTAGCGCATTTGGCCCTATTTGCTCTCACAGGAGTCAAATTGTGTGCGAAGGAGCAACTTACCTACAACACATTATGCCGTCCTTGTCCTATTCAAATGACCTAGAGACATGGTAGTGAGCTCATGTTTGCAGGTCTTGATTTTAATTTTAATTACAGCACACTAAAGGAGACACCACACTATCTTATAACACATAGTAGACACGAAGAAGCCGAGAAATTACTCAAGTCTATCGCTAAGATGAATGGAAGAAAGTTACCAGATGATGTAATGGAATCACTAAAAGAAGACGAAGAGGAGGCTTTAACTGAGAAAGTCAAAGACATCTTTAAGGCTCCAATTTTGCTGAAAAGAACAGCCATATTCATATATTTATGGTATGGTATATTTGAGGACGTATACTCCATGGATAGCCATAGGTGATATTGTGTCTTGTTCTTGCTACCAACATGACCATACACTATGAAGACCATCACCTTATTTTCATTAACCAACCATTGCGTTTTAGGTTTATTGCAGGTCTTGGGTTTTATGGGCTGAATTTCAATGTTGGTAATCTGACTGGAAGTATATATGTCAACAATGTGGTGTCAGGATGTGCAGAGATACCACAGTTTCTGGTAATTCTCTTCTCCACGAGGATGGGTAGGAAAGTTCTCACCATCATAGCTCTATTCCTGGGCGCTGTATCTCTGATATCTGCTGCATTCATGTCTGCTTATCTCGATGATAGTAAGTACCGCTCGTTACTATACCCGACAGGAAGAAATCTTCATTAGAATTCGCTAAATGTAATTAGATATTTTCGAACTGGTGGATCATAACTTATATGAAGAAGTTTCAAAACTGAATATCGCTGATATCTAAACCTGTGCATATGACCAATCCGAGCCAAGTCGCTAAATTAAGTACTGTGTTTATTTTCATTCTGTAGGGTATGCTGTGTTCTGATAAACTGCATAAATTTTTTTAACCAACATGTACTTATATCGCCAATGCCGCTCCTCTGTTCCACCAAAGTGTCTGCACTGCATGCTGTAGCCCACTTTTGTGACAGAGACATTTTTTATCACTTTATTAACGGCAGTCCTGCGGGAGATGGAATGTGATCATAGAGCTGGACTGAATAGAGGAGTACCCATGGGTTGATCAACCCAGATCATGGGAGGCAGTTTCAGGCAAGGGCTGAATTCGGAAGTGGTCACTTTTTCAACTAGACTTGCTGTTCAGCCCTCGCCACTGTACATAAGTAATGGGGAAAAAAGCAAGATGGCAGCCTCCTATTTTTGTATCCTGCCTTCTGATTGGCCCAAATGGATTTACTCCTAAATGAATGTGATAGAACAATGGAAGTGTGAGGTGCACATTTTCATACCTACATACCTAATATTGGCTTTACGGAGTTATGCGTTTACTTTACAGAGTATGATTGGGTACTGATCACGGTATCCATGATTGGGAAGTTTGCAGTGACAGTCGTGTTTACATTTGATTACTTCTGGAGTAGTGAAGTATTCCCGACTACACTCAGATCTACTCTGGTTGGCATCTGCTCTCTATGGGCCAGGATTGGAATGATACTCTCACCTATCATCGTTGACCTGGTATGGCAATATATTTATTATAATATGTATAATATGTTGGATACTTGTTTACCCATGTGTATATATTGGGTCTCTGTATGGCTTTTTAATTGGCAAGGAATATTTGTTAGAAATTTTTA
>ERZ1740072.1175-NODE-1175-length-10228-cov-8.591566_pt1 | contig 10228 bp, 10 predicted proteins | sample MGYA00581733_ERZ1740072 | MGnify/ENA primary metagenome ERZ1740072 (study PRJEB43018, sample SAMN04849741) | marine metagenome | isolation source: floating plastic debris | place: Pacific Ocean | collected 2008-08-30 | study: EMG produced TPA metagenomics...
CTACCCAGTCTCAGTGGATCAGTCCTACTACGACTATGCTTCTTATAACCTTTAAATGGTAGTGATGATTTCTTCTGTTGACGTCCAGGACTGAGTCGATTACTTGAGCTTTGTCTGTCAAACTCATCCTCAGACAAATTATCCAGTTCATCTTCACTAGTCATCACATCCAGACTTACTGAAGCTGAAATGTTATCAGTTCCCGATTCCTACATATCAAAATACAAGCAGGTTAGTTGACAATATCTGAAGCCTGATTAAAAGTATAATTGTAGCGTATAGCTGTATGTGAGAGACATGTTGCATCTTCAAGCTGGGGTTTAACCAGCCAATGTGTGTTACCATTTTCCGCCTATCCGCTTCTGCCCGGTTTAGACAGAAAGAGACTAATCATGCCTACTCACCGAGTCAGATGGATAGTTAGACTGGAAATTCCCATCACCACCATTCCATACCTCTGCACCTGATTGTACATCAAAGCCATAGCTTGTATCTCTATGCAGAGAGGGAGGAGGGGAGAGTGTCCCACTCCTTTCAGCTGATATTTGTGGACGGATCCCATCAACACAGTCAAAAGCTGAATCTACCTCTTCTTCTACTGTAAGATCCAATCGAAACAATTCTGTTTTGCATTGCTGAATGTGTGCCTCGTGTCTTTGGAACAATTTTATGGTTAAAATTTTATGGTTAATAATTGCAGCAAGATAGACATCTAAGAAAGTTAAAAATATCTCAGAATGCTTGAGCACTTTTGCCTGGAGACAGCTTAAACAAAGACAAAAACCAATAACTCACCATCACTCTCGTCATGTTGGTGCCTGTGAAGTATGTGGGGTTTGTTACCAGACACTACACGCCCTCTGGCTATTTTCCTCTTAGGATCGGGTGAGTGACCTGCCACTTGACCTTGACTTTCCCCGTCACTCTCTCCGCTGCTGCATATCACACCTGCAGCACCTGTCAATGTGTCATCAGCTTCATTATCATCAGCTGCCACATCAATAACAATATCTGATGATGTCACAGCGTTTGGTGATGATGTAATGAGCTCTTGTGCTGGTGTCATTGCTGAATGTGGTGATGTCATCTGTGCTGTTTCACCGTTGGATGCTGACAGTTCTGAAGTCTTCCCATAATCAGCAGAGACCTGTTCACTGTCTTCTGCTTCTTCAGAGACAGGTTGACATGGACTGGTTATGGCAAGATTGTCTGCTTCTACGCTTTCCACACTCTCTGTAGACTCTCCCATCATCATCAGCAGAGAGCGAGCTGCTGATCTATGATGTAACTGACCATCAACTTCATCTGCTGCCTCGTTAGTCGGAAGGTGTTTAGTTGGAAGGTGCCCGTCAACAACATCCATATCAGTGGAGCGTGGTGGAGCGCTTGTGATAGGAACAATGTCATGCGATAGATCAACATGCTGAACCACAGCCACAGTAGGTCTTTGTTCATTTATGCTATCATTATCAGATCTAGGGGTGCCAGGAAGTGATGAATTTTGGACGGCAGTGCAGGTCGGAGCAAAATCTGAGGCATGTTGAGAGGAGTTAAAGGCTGAACTCGCCTGAGAAAAGTTGAGGAATGAATCGGTGGTTGAATTGAGAGTTGGATTGGAAGATAACCCTGAACTATCATCATCATCCATAGATGAGCTATCTGAGTCTGGCTCTTGATACACGGCCTCAGTGTAACTGTTAGAACGGCGGTGTTGTACAGGGCGAGGTAAGCGGGAAACCCCTGCTGTGGCTTCATTGTCTCTGGAGCTCATACTAACACTCTTCAATGTAGCTGGATATATAATTCCGAAGAGTGGGTGACGACTTTTGTGTGGTTTAGGCTGGATAGAAAAATAGACATTGTTAGAACTTTCTTTATTTCCTCAACAAGTCAACATTATTTTTGGCTTTGTAAAACACCACAAAATCAGCCATCAGTCATACCTGCATGCGCATGACATTCAACGAATATACAATCATAGCACGCTCATGAAGATTAAAACCAAATCCAATACAACAATGTTGGAGAACTCCGCAAACCATTGATGAGCGATCCTACTCGAGTTACATCATGAACAAACAATAACACAATTTTTTTAGATTATCGGTAGCATCGTAAACATTATACCACTCATGATACACTCACTATTTGGCTGTGTTCAGAGGGTGGGGGAGGTGAACCGACTCTTGGTTCAGACAGTTCAGCAGGTTGTGATTTGTCTGCTGAATCAAGTGCCGCCTGGTGAGCACCCATAGCCATCTCTATCACCCGTCTCTCCAACCGAGCTCTCAGCTCCGGCTCCACGTTCACCAGAAGTTGTCTCACTCTGATATTCATACCGTGGAGCACCGATAAGTGTCTGAAATAATGAGTGCAATAAACTAAAAATGGAGAAACTCAATGGATCAATTAGCAAGCGGAATGACAACAAAGACTTAATATTTTCAAAAAATAGGCATCCCTGTACTTTCACTGATAAGTGTGCAGTAATGCTGGCAACAACATGACAAGAGTCCAGTATTGCAGTCACAATGCAAGGGTCATTGGCAGCTCTACAGTTGTTTGTGAATGAGATTACATCATTGATCATCATCAAAGTTTTCACTCACTTGGCACAATGCAGTATGACTCGTTTAGAATATTTGGCAGTTCTTGGTGGAAGACCAGATCTTGCTAAAGTTTGAACAGCAAATTCTATAATAGGCAGTAGAATGTCATTAGCTATAGCATGAAACTCTTCACTCTCTGACTCCGTGGTAGTGAATCTCTCAGAAAATTGCTCAAGTAGCTCCTTCATGGTGAGAAGATGTCCATTTAGCCACTGTATGGGTGGGTTCTCTATATCAGTGTCTGTTACACAGCATTCCAGTACATATAGACACCCACCAAGGCCCTGCTGTGCTGTAAACAACATAATATAAGCATAAATATAACCAATGGTAAAATAAAAGCAAGGAGCAGCTAAAAGTGGTGGTGCCACGTTAAGCTGTTGAGGGAAAGTATAGCATGGAATATAACTGATGGCAACACACGAATTTACCTTCTTCGCATGATGGAAAACCTTTGCCTTATGTTTACGGTTACCAGTGACACCTCCTTGGTGACACATCAGAGTGAGGAGGTGGTAATTACAACACCTTAGCATTCAGTCATCAGACACCATCAACAAACTGATATACGGTGAGCTATAGTGCAGTGAAAACGACTCGAGCCATCATAATGCATACCTGATACATTTAGCTCCTTAGCGAGGGCCAGCTCACCATCTTGGTCTTTAGAAAACTCAATAAGTGTGGAAATTGACAGCTGGTTAGTTTTCCTGGAAACACATAAATGTGGACAGTACTAAAGATGATGCGAATCAAACTCTCCACGCTATCACACGCTTCATGTTCGTTATTACTGAGATTACAGGAATTACCTGTCTCAGTCGATGGGCAGTCGTGGTCGTTCATATTTCAGGCAATAGTCGAGTGGATTTCAACCCACACAGAGCCAACAATTTTGTGGGTGTTACTTTCCATGCCGATGTCATATCAAATAACAGTAGCTGTTTGACTGCAAAGGGAAAAGTATTCTTTGAAGTTTAACCATTTCATTATGCTGAGGCGGGTAGAAGTTATGGGTTGAGGGCAGGGGGGTGTTGCCTAATTTAAATCAATGAGCTTGGTATGTTTGATGACAGTTCATCATACCTGTTTCCATCAGCACACTTGAAGATGATACATTTTACCACAGGCTTGAGGTACTGCTTCAATTGTGTGACATCAGCTACTGTACAATATGACAGCATAGTCCGTAGCGCTCTCTGAAAAAATACAACATGAACTAATATACTAATTCCAGTTCAATGTGTAGAATTCATTAGAAACAAAATTATATTACATGCATGGTGAAATAAACAACAGCAAATTGCTGTGATTATAACAAGCTCATTACCAGAGCCACAAGTGTTTGTTGGAAAGGAAAATTCTTCCACATCAGAAAGCATCAGGAAGCAAGACAATTACTCATGCAAGCTAAGTCATCATCAGTAATAAGGGGCAGCTCAGCTTACCAGTGATGACACATAGACTTTATACACCGGGTCCTGCATCATCATCTCCATGATCTGACAGCTTATCTTTAGAACATCATCAACTCGTGTCACCACAGGGGCGGAACTCTCAATCTCCACCAGGGGTGATCCAGTAGGGGACGCTGAGGTCAGATATACTATAATCTCTCTACTCAGATGGCGTAACGCTGTCTCTCTAACGACCCACTCATTCTTCATAAAGAGACATCCAATTAAATCTTCTCCAAACATCTGTCAAGAAAATCCAAGAAAAAGGTGAAATATCGAGTATCATGAAGCTGATCTAAGAACATTAAATGTTTTCCAAGTCCCTATACATGGAAAAATGGACGATATCGGCATTGGTAAAGAAATATAATGCTACAAACCCGCAATTTCATGCAAAATTACTCACATGAGATTATTGATGTTCACTCAAAATTCACACCACCCACCTGATTCTGTTACTCGCAAAACTAGTAAGAATAAGGTGACATCTTACTCTCAGTCGACAATGCAAACATGAACAGTTTTATCCGCAAACCTTCAATGAAATGATTCCCCTACTTTCAAAATCTGAAATATTCTTGAAGTTGCAGCTTTGGTAGCTGTGCATTGCGTCATGATAAGCCTTGTTTGACAAGGAAAAAGCTCAAAAGATTGTTGTAATTATAATCATGCATATTGGCTGCTTTTTGATGTGACTCATGGAAATTGTGTCTACTAAAAGGTGGTGTTATCAGCATTCCCATAATGCAATGATTGGTGACTGGGATTACTCTGTCAAACTTATATACCGTACATTTATATCATCATTGACTGAGTGTCCCAGGAATTCCAAACTATTGAATTGTGAGACACTCATAGACATACCCTACTTGCATCACAGTGTACACACCAAGGTGGCGAGTTACATAAGAAAAATTGCTGATTTATCTATTATATAACTATAATGATGTTATTATGTTACATTTTATCAAACATGACAGAAATTCAAAAAAGTATTATTAATTTTTTGCTACATGTTTAACCATTAATTACAGCAAGTGGATTTTTTGTAAATATTTTGAGGCAAACGATTCTCACCTCAGTGATGTTTGAACACATCTTAATTTGCAATCATCTTATTACTAAATTCTAGTGCAGTTAATATGTTAATACTTTGAGCTTTTACAGACCTGTATCCATGGTTGAGCCTTGTCAGTATGCTCGGCTGGTATGGGTTGTGATCTAGGTAGCAATGTTCTCGGCTCTATCTCAGAGAAGCCACTGACAGGTGACACACCAAGGCTGTTAGGACTAGCACTGTATACATCTGGAGATGGAGCAGGTTCTGGTGCAGGGTTATCAGGCCCTGATCTCTTCTCAAAACTGTAATATATCCATTCCAAAATGAATCGATGATTGCAAAGAAATGAATATTATAAATTACTAAAAATTGCACAGAAACATGTATTCTAAAACCGGTCAATTTGTAGGTGAGCGTTTGAGCTATCGGCATTCCTATATAATGGATCATTACCTCGATAGCAAATCATTAATTGAGTCTGAATGGATAAACACGACATTCCAACTGGTATAAGTGCAGCATTCAAACATATATTTAGAAACATAAAATAAAACATGAAAATCTCTACTAACTACCTCATCAGCACACAGCCACTGCTGATAAAACTCACTAATTTACTGATTACTAATTTCCTACATGGCTCTCTAGAGTTTATAATATCAATCCAATATACAGTTTATACACGATAGAATGCAGAGTATAATGATAAACTTACCTTGCTGTATCTACACTCGTCCATGCTGATCTACACAGAGGACAATTCAATGCATCACCTTCTCTCTTTAGCAGCTGGTACCCTGAAAACAAAACCTGTTTATCAGGAAACTAGGCTACAAACATCAAACATGAGGGGGCACATGTTTTCCTCAGTCCTCACTACAAAAGCTTATGTTCTATACACATAAATTCAGTATCACATCGTACAATTTAGTAATTATGAAAATTTGAAACTTCAACTACAACAACAATTGATATCCATGATGTAACAGCCCGTAAATAAGGTTTACAAGAACGAGGCTGTGCGTCTCTGTGAAGATAGAAATAAGATGACAAAAACATCATACGATACATGGATACAATATCAACACACGATACTCACAGTAAGCCATACAGGCATGGTGTAGTTTATTATGACAGTGTGAGCACTGTACCAGTTCCTGTTCTTGTGATTCTGTTACTAACTCTAGAAGGCATATCGGACATGTCTCCATTCTGCTGTGTGAGTCGCTGAAATTACCAAACCGCTAGTGCTATCATGTCTGACACGTAAGATATATGTGTATAAAGCGCGTAAGTAATGTAACGTTATAACGACAGCACAAGAACAGTACAATATTGACTTATGGCTGTCTGCCAGCACAGATTTACAGCATGCTTATACGCTGGTAAACGAGCCAATGACTAATATTTCCTTGCTAATTAATGATTTCAAATGAGCTCATCACCACTTATATAGGCCTATGTTCACAAGAATGAAACAAATTCTCCTATTGGTACAATCACCACGGAAAGTTCACTAATCAATATTGGCGTTGGATATGAGAGGAATGACATGCTTCATAGGAAAGGTCAGCAGATTTATTTTATAATTCAAATTTGAGAAGTTATCATGATTGTGATCTATTATGTTATTGACTTTTCTTGTCATGGCAAGGAAAATGTCAATTTTATAATTCTAAGTCTGTCTCAAGAGCGTGATGGAGTGGGCGTGGGAGGGATATATTAATGACAACAATAATCAGAAAACAACGATGTTGTCTTCATTGATTACAGGGGGTTACAACTCTTTGTACATATAAAAGTTCATCAATCACATACAGCAAAATGATATCAGTGAAAATGATTCATACTGTACAGCGAATAACAAACTTGGATAATTCATTTCATTCACAACATATTCCATGCTAGAGTTTACTCAAGGGACAAAAGTAAGACGACTACTGCATACTATGATAATGTAAATCAAATTACGCACACACAGGAACCATTACTACACAGTCACAAGGCTGATGAGCATCTATTCAGCGCAGCCACAGACAGAAATAAATTCTAATACAAACAATAGAAAAGCATGACGTAACGGAATGAAGTTGGTTAATTACGAAATTAGAAATGTGAATATAGGCTGTGACTGCTGTTGCGTTTGGGCTGCTGCTGCGTTATATAAGATCTATTATAATAGTACTGCGATAGATATGGTGACAACTGAACATGATCTATGATATTATAATACTCACAGAGCAGGTGATACACATATCACCTCTTCTATCATATGTGTAGTCGGAGCACTACGAAATATTGTCAGTAATCATTTAGTTGTGGTGGTTAGACAGTTAGGGCTTTATGTGATATGAAAGATAGGTGCAATTCTACTCTTAATATTCTAAGCTATAAATCCTGGCATTATTACCGAGAGATACAAACATGGATTATATCGTACAACCGTATACATATTCATATTCAGATAACCATTTATATGAATTGAATCATATCCTACAGAACATGGGATGATGGCAGCACACTCCCTCCAATCCTCAACATTTGACCCAGGAGACAATGTACAGCCTGGGTTACACACTATCATTGAATACATTGGTAGCAGTATACTTTTCACACTCTAATTACATCCAAATCTTCATCGGTGGCCGTTATGAAATTGTTATAGGCAATTCTGGTGATTCTTTTCTACACCCTCCTGTCTGTTTTGAAGTTTTATGTGTTAAAATACTGCAACATAGTTTATATTCTGGTAGTCTGAGGAGTAACGAAATGAGTTGCCATCCAATAGTGGCAAATCCATCCAATTAGTCAAAGTACAATATATATGCATGGGTCTTTAATTTATCTCATTGATGCAAATATTTGTTTCAATCAAGAGTTGTCCAATCAATATTACGGTATGCATAACTCCAATGTGGTCATTTGTGCGCGTCCATGAGATGAATCAGCCTGGATAGGAGGCTAGAGATAAATAACTTCAGCAATGTAGTACTCTTCTTTTGCAGTAAACTTCGGTCACTTCATAACACAAAATCCCCTTTTCTATGCTGAAGCAGAGACACAGAAATAAGAGTTGATGACTAACCTGCAGTCATTGTTATCAGGTGATGTGCCATCTCCCGATGCTGAGGAGTTGTCTGATTCCACACTAGTAGACGATACAAGCGCTGGTTTGTGTGCTCGTGTCAGTCTCTGCTTACGTCTAGCCTCATACTTCCTGAACAGTGACTCCACCTACATCAATAACCGTGAGAAAATGGATCAGTGTGGTCCTTACAGTAACAAAAAATCCTAATAGGTGGATCATGTAACTGCATCAGATGTTTTCAAGTGGTAAAAAATACTATACAGATGAGGCCTCCCCTACATGTATTTTGATTCAAAACAAATCATGATCAACAGAATAATTCTGATACTAGGAGCATTATCTGCGCATGGACTTAAAAATTGCAGTCGGACTAACCTCAAAGTTTTTGAGAACTTTTGCCTGCATAAGATTGTCACTTTCTGACAGTTGGAATACTCTGATCATCACAAACATTATGTGAATACAATGTGGTCCTCTACCGCATGAGCAGCTCTGCAATAACAATACAACAAACATTAATTAGAATCAAACTCAGATATTATAGAGACAATAATACATGTACATTTTGCATAGGAGTCGTCTTTGCTCTCTTAGAGATAAAACAGAGAGCAAACAACTCCCATTCAATATGTACAATTCTACTCTCCTTTACACATGATAGGATGCATTTGAAATCAATCATCTTAAATTTCAAGTCTATACCATACGCACGCGCATAAGTACCTCGTGACCTGAAGAAGAAATTACACGAGCACAGTGAGCAGTTCCTCTGGGCTGAGTAATCTGTTATGACGCCTACAGACTATATAACCAGTAATTATCACCCTGACACACATGTTAAGATAAATACCTGTGCGCCTATTGTGACCTTGTGTCTGTGATCTTCCGCATCACCTCCACCTATGATAAAACTGTTGGGTCCTGCCTGTTGTAATAGATAAAGTTTTGCTTTCTTTGCCTTCTGAATCCTCTTTTTGTACAGATCTTCCGGAGTGACATTAGGAGAGGGGGGTCGTCTTCCTCTGTTAAACTGATGTTAGAAAGACAGTGTTAGCTACGCTGTTCATTGTAACTTTCCTTGGGGAGGCAAACCGAAGTGCATGTAGTGCGAGGGAGCAAACTCCACCATGATTAACATCACCATTACAACCAAGTGAGTGGAATATTCCGCGCATAGATTTCTGCACAGAATGTTTTCATGTAATGCACTACTCAGAATTTTATCATTAACACTGATCGATGTCTGGACTTTATCATTGGGGTCTCACACATGAGCGCACACCACTCTGTTGAGCTCAAGCTTTCAATTGATCCATGTATTCCCAGCATATTTCTCTGATGCCATTAATGTGAGCCACACTACACACCATCCTTAGTGTCCAGCTGATATTTCCTTATTTTCATGGATGCCCTCCAGTTTAACAGCATTCGACAATTACATCTCATAATATAAGAGACATTTATTTCGTTTGTATCAGCTTGCATGTTTAATTTTTTAGTAGGACATATTTACCCTACGCAATACTCACAGATCGGGCATGTGAGATAGCCTTGTTTCCTTCACTTCTAGGAGAAACAGGTCTGTTCACCACTTGCCTCTTAAAAGCCGACTCATATGTAGGAGATGTGGGCCGCAGACTACCTCTAACAGGTTGAGCCTGTAAGATAATTAGTAGGAGTGAATTATGGGCTGGCTGAACAATTAGTACCTGCTACATCTTGCCTTTTACATATACTTGCCTTCAGCGCTGCTAACTACAGTGATCGTCAATGTACTAATTGTGCAAATCATGACAAACAATACACGGGATAAGGGGAATCATTGATTTTACCCTTCACCTGGGAAGACAGACTTTGACAACAAACTTACAAGTGAAGTATCAAGTTTTAGGTTACTCGCCTTGGTCATACCGTACTTGGCAACCTGAAAAGACACAAAAAATCACACATTCCAGAATGATATCAGTAAAACGATATGCACTAAGGTGACTTTGATGCATGCTTACATTACAAA
>ERZ1740072.1176-NODE-1176-length-10226-cov-9.629535_pt1 | contig 10226 bp, 5 predicted proteins | sample MGYA00581733_ERZ1740072 | MGnify/ENA primary metagenome ERZ1740072 (study PRJEB43018, sample SAMN04849741) | marine metagenome | isolation source: floating plastic debris | place: Pacific Ocean | collected 2008-08-30 | study: EMG produced TPA metagenomics...
CCGCCATTCAATAACCACAAAAATGGATGGAAAAGTAAATTTAGAATTGTTATTCATGGCAAACCAAACTAGTTTAGAATAGATGATCGTATTTCTATTAATTGAATTATATCTTTCTCTAGAACCGAATATAATTCAGGATCCACCGGATTCGTCATCATCTCAAATACAGACAAGAGATAACAGCCCAGCTAAGTGTCAGCCTAGATGTACACCCGATTTCTGTCTGAAAAACCCGCGAGAGATATGCTCTGCAGTGTAAGTGAAAATTATTGTTGTGTAATGTGCACTGACAGTGCATAATTATTTATGTCATTATTAATTTCATAATTTAGCATAAATGTTCAATGTAAATTGATGTTCCTGACGTTTTTGACAAAAAGAATTAAAATTAAAAACCTGCAAAAAAGGTATGATCATTAATAATAGCATAGAGACAACAGAAAAATTCTTGATGGGTCGTGACAGGTAACAGCATTGATGATTAAATACTTCCTGTGGCCGAAAATGTCACCTAGCTCATGCCCACTGGTTTTCTTTGAGCCAGGATGTGTAACCTTAGCGTAGCCCTGTACAACTACATTGGCGCATGACATAACTAGCACTGGTTCATTGTGAGAATTTTGCTCGTGTTTTCATGATTGAGTGTTACGACGAATCACACCAGACTGTATTATTCAGTGGCAGACTATTGGGACGCAGCTTCTGAATAACGTTCTGTTCTAGCAGCGGCTATTGTTATATATGGGTTAATGTGCGTCAGTTTTGTCGGCTGTAAACAAATACTTGAGTAACTGATCCTGAACACTGTATACCACTTTCTGGTATTACCATATTTACTAAGCTGTTTCGAGAGTGTTTACCAAGTGGCAGAATCGTCGTATTTGGGAAGCGCTTTCTAAGGTTTACGGAATGTGAAGTATACTTACCATTGCTCATCTGTACAATGCTTCTTTGCCAACAACAGTCATTAATCTGCTTTATCCCACGTAGAATTTACAGCTCATCTTTCTATAAGCGTTATATGTCCAATTGAATGAAGGGATAGGCTTCTGTTAAAGGATAAACATGTCCTCATAGCTTGAAGTGTCTCATCACCCATGCCTTTACTTGTCTAAAAACATTTTCGCCATTCAATAATCCATAATTATTTCCTATTCTTATTCATATTTTACTCATTATATATCAATCAATTAATACTTAGGAAAAGTTAGATTGTCACAAAATATGCTGAGAATATTGAATGGAGATAATTATAATCCCATGTTTTATCCATGAAGGGATTAAAAGCCATACCTAAGCAATTATTCACCCATTTTGTTTCATTGTCATAAGAACTGATTAACAATATGGCTTTACTATACAATCCCTAAATAACATGTAATCAGAGCTGAGAAACATAAATCCAATACATGTTTTTTGTATGAGTCAGATTAATTGACTGTCGATCAAATAAAACAAATAAATGTGTTTCACCACACAAGTGTTATAATTTATTGGATTTGTATGAAACCATTTTTACATGGTATTTTTAGACAAAAGTGTGCCGTCATGTGCTTGGTGGCAGTTGCACAACTAAAAAAACCTAAAGAAAATACCGTCCTTATTGGCTGATTTTTCTGGTTGCAACTTGACATTTATATCAGCCCTCTTTTTGTTGCAGTGATGTTGTGGATTTAAAACGAGAATGTCACGGATCCTGTCAGCACACGTCCTGTCAGGCCTGCTCGTGGGTCGATCCTGATCCTGACTGCGGGGCATGTGACTCTGATGACTTCCGATGCATCAAAAGATTCGCCAAATGTATCAAGAGAAACTTCTGCTCAAGACAGAAATTTCCTTGTAAACAAATAGGCGTAAGTACAATATCTCGCTATATACATTCGAAAAAATGATTCAATCAGCATTAATAATATGCTTGCGCCCTCTTGGTTCTACACCTTCACAAAGTCCAATTTGGTACCGTTTATGTCACCAGCTCAAGCTATGTATCACAAAATATTTAGGTGTATTATTATAATTCTGGTAGATAAGTATGGTGTATAAAATGTGGGGAGTACAGGCACAGCTGCGTTCAGCTCCTATCATCAGATAAGATTTGGAGAGGTTGTAGTTACCTAATTAGCCTGTGATTGCTTATTATACAGTTAGATCAGGTAGAGACAGGCAGATTTCTCAGCTTCTCCCGTGTAATTATTGACGATGAACTCTTATCAGACACCATCAATATTTCTGAGATTTTTGACAAGTACTCATTAAAATGTTAGGTGTAATTGGATTTCCATCCCGGTACCTAACCGATAAAGGAAGAGTCAAAGATTCGCAAGAATTGAGCAGTTTTTGCTGACATTTACAGGCACTCTAGAGATTGGTGCATTGTGATATTTGACCCGCTTGATTGTATTATTGACACATTACTAAGTGGAGTGGAAAAGGGTTGCACTCACATAATAGCAGTTTCTCCACAATTTCTTTGGAGGCTCTCAAGTTACCAGCGGGTAATTGACGGAACTGTGAAATTCTACTTTGTCTTGTTTGAATGAAGCTTGTGTCAACATATGAGACATTACATTGATTTTCTCCAGTGATTAATTATTCCGAAGGTGGTACAACAGTACAACATTGTATCATCAAAAATACTTTCTCCAAAACCCGAGTCAAATAGTGTTGTTTTATAAATGTATTAGGGAGTTATTTCCCATGTAATTTTATAGCAATGTTGACATACACCATATGACATGGAAATGCAGATGCAGTTTGTATAAGAAACAAGTTCGATCCATTAGCGTAACAGTGCAATCATTACACCAATTCACGCATTCCCTTTGATATCTAAATCTGCAGCCATGTTGGTATATTTTGTTACATTTATATGAGAGAAAGTCCCTCAAGCGAAAACTAATACCCTACATTCAACACTTGTATGGAATCACTATCCTTTGAAGGGCTAAGTTCCCTCATTTGTTGACTGTTTAAGGAATTTCTACGTCGAATAGACCCACAAATTGTGAAAACAGCATTCATGGAACACCCACGATGATGACGACGGAAGCTTTTGGCAGCTTAATTTCCTCCAAGTAACACTTTTGACACTCAATAATTGTTTGATTCTGTTTACTTACAGGACAACGAACATATCGGCAAGTTTCAGTGTATGGTACCAAAATGCTTAGACAAGTCGTAGTAAGGAGGTAGAGCATAAAAGAATACGAAAAATGTGCATGTATGATCAGACCGCTCCACAGATTCCCGGAAGTACATGGAGATGCCCATAGCTGACACGCCGCTCAAACTTCTTTCGCTCACAGAGTCGTTGTACATAATAGTAGTATTTATATGCCTAGTGTAGCTGTTTGAGCCCACATTAGAACCTCATATAATCCGCGTCGACGACGACAAGGATTGTAATCAGTTCCACTCCCTGACAGGTACTGGCTCTCTGGATAGGTAGCCTGCCTTGTCTCCAATGCCAAAGACTGACTATAGTTTTTCCCAAATAGGCGGGATGCTTTCTTATTTTGACAGTATTTTTGCTGAACTTCTGCTTTCTTATTTATTTTATTATAATAATGGTTATTATGGTAAATCAATGACTATTGACACGTACAAGTATTTAGCTGCTCTCCTCCATTTCAAACCTACCAGTTCAGCGTAACGATATCGCTACCCTATCACCTGGCGTGATAATAATTGTCGTTCTTTTTCTCATTTATCTTCTATGGCATTTTCATTTCTGTTACAACTGTACTGTTCAGTAGCTGGCATGCAAGGCTTTATTTATGTGTGACTGCCTACTGCAGAATTGATGAAACTGAAAACCAATCTGTATGGATTGTGAAGCATTCTACTTATTAAGAAAAGAGGTCTGGTAGATTCTATTTTGTGTTACGTAATAATCATTTTCTAAAACAATCTCCAAAATTATAATACTTTTTTTGCTATTGAAGTTAGTCGATGAGTCTTCGGATGTGCGATAAATGCACCCCTATTAGATTTATCATTTATCCAATCCTATTTGTTATCTATTTGATCTGGTCTACACTCAATCATGTGGTCTATTCCAAGTTTTCCAGCAATATCACCTCCTTGTTATATATCACTGTTATATTCCCGCAACATGTTTTGGATTTCATCATTGATGATAAATAAAGTCAGCTACAAGAGAAAATCTAAAAATACAGCTACCCGTGTAGTGGGCACTGTGCATCACCACTGTACTGTCTCGTTAGGATTTGTTATCTAGCACGCATATCGCAGGTCATATCTATTTGAAGGGAGATTTTCCATTTTAAATTTGATCTGTTAGGTTAATGAGTAAAGTGGGGTAAAATGCAATGAGAATCTGACACCAACGGAATTCCTGAATTTTATTATTAGAAGCCCTCCGATGAAATTAACAATATTCACAAATAGTTTCAGAGATATGGAGATAGAAAATAGCTCCTCTTTTTCATCGCAGTTGAATGGAAAAGACATGGCTTTGTAAAATAAGAAGAATATTTTGAGCGGTCAACGTCAATGGTCCAACCAATTCATTTCCATAATTGGATTGAGAAAATATTTGGCTTGTGATTGACCTAAACTTCCCATGTGATTGATTAGGCCTGTGACATCACAGCTGCAAGACACGGGTCCCGTCTGAGGTTATATGACTATACAAATGATCGCACTTGACATCATGGAAGCAGAGTTTCTCCTCCAACCTTCATACTGCTTCAGAATTTTAGTGTTTTCTTTATAGTGACAGCTATAACATATAAGTTGGAAATCTAGTGTTAGCAATGCTGCGTTTTCAACACTCCTGACGTCAATAAAAAAACCAAATATACCAAGGAGTATATAATATTAGCACCTTATTTTTATTGTGCAATGAAATATAATTATGCACTCAGTGTGTAGGAGGTTCATGTGTATCAGGCAATAATCATGAAACAGCATGAAGAGTGCAGAACTGCAAATTAACAGCTCGTTATTAGCACACACATACAGCGGGGGCACAACTCCAGCTATGCTCAATGAGAATCTGTGGCTGTAGTATGTTAGCAGGGAATAGAAAATGGGGTTTACACACTTTCAGCTTCAATGAATGCCAGAAGCTCAAGGCTAGTGAAGAGGGCAATCAGCACCTTAATGGCACCTAAATCCAGACATCATTATTAATACGTGCTAATTGAAATAATTCATTTCACCACAATCCTTTTGTTTCAGTTCATAAGAGCTGTAAACATTGGTTGACATTGTTTTCTGAGGTTTGCACACAACAAAAGTGTGTATGCATGCGAGCCACTGAAGTGTTTGTACGCGATGAAAGGGGGGCTTGTCTCTCATTCAACGAAGTGATACTTGACATAGGTTTGAGGCATAAACACGATAGCCTAACTAGCCTAATTTACCTAGCACTTTCTGTGAGAAATTCCTATCCTAGCTTCAAATCAGCTATCATTCTCATTTCCAGAAGTCGGATTATAACCACACAAGCTGTTAAGAGCTTGTCACAAGAACAGGAAATGGCCTCTAATGCATCCTAATTATCAAAATCAATCTACTGAAGAACGCAACTTTTCTGGACGTAAAATAGAATAAGGAACATTATCCAGACAATTTATGCAGCATCATATTTTTTACCAAGTTTGATTATTGGTAATATTAGAAGTAGGGTTTATTAGAATTAGGAGTTAACTGCAAGTTGAGTCATTTTCATTTTTAGTTTAGCTGCATAAATTACCCTTCCTTGTTTCTTGACAAGAAAAATTATCACTTCATTCATGAATGGCCAGTTTTGTTATAAAAACAGCTCAGCAGCTTGCAATCTAAGGTAATTTTTGATGACATTGAATCATAAGATATGTATGGGCCTACAACATTCCAGCTGATTATTACAGTCGAACATTTTATGCCATGTCACCTTCACATATATATTAAGATAGTGACTAATAATACATAATTATAATTTTTCAGCGGAACTGACTGAGGTTAAGCAGTCGACAACAACCTAATATGAACTTTTTTTCAGAATCCAGACCAGTTAATTAATTCACTCACAGGAAATAATCATCATGCTGTAAGCACTTGTCATCCCCTGTGTTAGCTGGTGCCAGCATACCATGTAAGTGTGGGGGTTTATTGAGCTTAATCTGCCCTGGTGGGAATTGAATCTTGTACACCGACATGGGGAGACCCATCATGTCGGAAACTGATTGTTTGTTTCTGGTTTTTGCACATTCCCGCTCTGGATATCACCGCTGATTAGCACAGAGGATTATGAGTTCATATCAGTTATTTGATCATTTTTCAATCATGCGGTGGCTAATTCACCGTTTTCCGAAAGCTTCTGGACAAAAAAACCAATATCCAATAATCACCAATCAAGTGAGCACGCGTGTACGATAAAGTAAAGTAAAAGTTTTTAGAAATGATTAGATTATTAGCAATTAAACTTTCATAATCCATCAGTGCAACAGAGGGAAGTTGTAAAATTTTCTACAGCTCATGAGAACAGAAACACAGGGAATCACAAAATACTTATGTAGTAAATGCAGATGACTTTTTTCAGTTTAAAGACTTGATTATAATGTAATCTGTAAAAACACAATGTGGTGTAGGCCTAATGATAATGAAATAAAAAGGGCAATGTGTATGTGAGGCTGAAGCTAGTTTTGAATCTGAGCGATCATTGAAGCAGCCATATGCGGGTTGCTGACACAGCCGTGAGGACTAGCGCAGATTTAGAGGTATAAAGGCATCTGCCTATAGGGCCTCGCATGAGAGCAAGGAGTTAGAACTCCTTGATGACAGCTAAGTGTATTTCAGCAATGAGCCATGAACAAGGAGTCACAACAAGGAAATATAGAGTTTATTTCATTTGTTACAAGTCCTTGTTCAGTGCTGGATATTATCAATGGATAAATAAAAAGTTTCATGTACATTTATACCAATGATATTATAAATTTATATTTATTTACCTCGTTGGTATTTATTTACTAGACTAGTGGTTCCAGCAAATTGCGATCTCCAAAGTTTTGCGACTCCGTTAATTCAATATAAAAGTGCCTTTAACATGTATTGCAATATCAAATGTAAAACCTGTCAAGACTTTTCCATAAAGAGGGGAATATGGATACTATCATCGAGATTGAATCACCGAATTCGCATAGAGTATACTATCACGGAGTGGTAGTCTGGCTCAGGGTATAAAGCTGTTGTTTAGTAATTAGTCTTAATTCCGCTGACAGTGACACCAGTACTCAACCAGTGATTTTCCCTCAAAATTTCACACACAAATAACTCATTGCCGCTTATTTTATGAAATACCTTTTTATCATTGTTTAAATTAATTCAATGGAAATTCCTCAACAGAGAGTGCCACATAATTTTGTCAGAAATTGATAAATTGTGTCAAAATTTTTTATGTCTATAATTTCGATCCAGCGCATAATTTTAAAGACATTTCGCAAATATTGAACATGGGTGTTTGCCAGAACCTGTGTTGACCGATAAAGAATTATGACGCCATGTAGAGATGCCAAGAGCGAATTATCAAATTTTGCAATTAGGAACGGCAAATTACACATTAATTTTCTCATGATAATTGTTCTACCAAGGACTGCGTATGTAAAGTGGCCAATGTTTTGCAACAATTTTTAAATTTTTTTGTGTCAATGTGAATGATATAGATATAGTATGCATAGTGCTGTGCACGTAGGCGCGTACACTGAAATAGTTGATGCCAACGTTATAAAAAAAAAGGTTAACACCATCGAGGCTACAGGCATATGTGCTTGGCTCATCCACCGAATATTTATGTACTGATAAGTGGCGAATACTGCCCTACTTGCCTTCCGTGCTATCTGGGTCAAGTTTCCGCCGCTTTGCTTTGTGTTCTTGTTTGATTTCATCAACTACCTCTTTTACTGACCTTGGCATAGGAAGGTCGGTGCCAACACTAGGTCCAGGTTTGTTGCTGAAATATGGCATCTTTAACGCCTGAAACAGAAACAAATACCTACTAGGTATGAGCTAAAATAAACCAGAAAGATTTAATCACAATAAAACTGGTTAAAATAGAAATATCAAAGAAATTAGTAATTATAAAAAGTTAAATGGGAGAGCAAAAATTTAACGTGAGAAAACCGCAAACAAAATAAATTTTTTTTGACAGATGTGGTCATAAGCAGCCAGGTCGGCACCCCTAGACTCCAAAAATGTTTGTTGACGATGGCATCGATAAAATGCTACCAATTAATAGAAAGGCTTGCGCTTTCTTTCTCCAAAACTATTACGCAATTGGTAGGAGGTCCAGCCCAATAAATAATCCACGATTAGGATTAATTGTCTGAAGATAATTGGTTTGTGGTTTTATACAATTTAAATAGTTACATCATCAATTACGAAAATCTAAGTTTTAAGACTCATTGTAACTGCAAAAATGTAATCAATAACCAACGCCATTAAAATTAAAACTATTATTCCTTTTCCCTTTTTTTTGCACCTCAGACATGTCTGAATCCCCGATGAAACATTTTCTCAATGGAGACTATTACTCTCATACGTTGTATTTTAGTGAATGTAAATGAATGCTTTCTGCTAGAGTAAAACTTAAAAAAATAACTACATGTATATTGATACATTGATAGTTTACGTAATGATACAGGCTAGTCCAGGCGAATTCTGTTTCTCTAGAATACATAGAATCCCATTTTATGATTTTTCAACCAGGGTAACGGATATGGAAGTAGCAATATACTCGGCAAAGCTTCTCAATTTCCTTTTGCCACAGTGATGCTTTTGCACCAAACATACGAGTTCGGGAGGTTTCCACATTCAGAATTCATTGTCAAACATCAAACAACCAGCAGAGAGTTGATTAAAAATCAACATGATTATATTGTCTTTGCATTCTTAGTAAACTTTATGGAAAAAAGAGGAAAACAATTTTTCTACAAGATACTTTTTTTTGTAGTTATTTTGCTTTATGTTCAATGTTGTGTTACCTTACCCTATTTAAATCTTTCTGTAATACATCGTAGCCTAACAATAGAGGTAATAAAGGCAGCAAAATGGTTCAAACTTAAAATTACTTCGATAGGAATATCAACATCATTATTTCAGTTTTTCAGATTAAAGTTTGGTCTACGCTCAATACAACATACTATAAAAGTAATGTTTTCGCATGCGTGTAGCTATGATTCAGGTGCAATAACTGACAGTGAGAAAACCTAAGTGTCAAAATTTGAGGAAAGATTTAAACATGATGCAACTAAGAGTTTTTACCGCAACAAGTTTTACAGCAACTTCGGTTGAGGACAATGATTAGGTATCGAGTGCAGAGTCTCTGTATTCTATACAATTTGAAGAGACATGTGCGATTCAGCATTACACCAAATTTTTTTATCTGAAATCTTTTCTTAGATCTGGACAGAGGGAAAGAGTTAAGTATGAGCTTTTTGTTTATGTTTATTAAGGCGATTTCAGTATGTACACCTTAAAAAATAGGAGAGACATCCATACTAAAACACAGATGTCAAGCAAGACCGATATGAGTTAATCACTCTGCCTAATTTTTTTCGCTGTGAGTACACCCCATGTATTTCAAAATCCCCCTGACAGTTCAAACTCTTCACCATAAATCAAGACAGAGACATTGAATTTTTTTCATTGCAACAAGCAGTTTATGAAGCTTGGTGTGCGTCAGAAAAATGAGCAATAATCTAGTTCTCATCGCACAGCTATTCCATGTCTCGTGATATAAATAAATAACTGGACAGGAACATGCGAACTTCACATTACACAACAGTGTTATAATCGACACCGGCGTTCCGGAAGACATTATAATTTGTATTCTCCCTATATACCAGATGTGACAAAGAGTGGACAACTTCCAAAAACAATCATATTGTGGATGAGCCTGATGGGTAGTTATGAGTGAACTGCTTGTGTTTAAAGCGCATCACATAAAGTTTATTGTTGTTTATTCTAAGTTTATCCAGATGCCATGATCTTGCGTTATTCACAATATCCACAATCATAGACAATCTATAATGTAAAACTTATGTTCAGATCTGAGTTAGTTAAACCACATGCATTTAGAATATCTTTTTGCCCATATGAAAATTTTAAAAATTATTGTTTGAACTAACTACCTCTGGAAAGGGTAAATGGTATAAATGGTACCAATTACCCTACATCCAGAAAAGTTAGCTAGCAAAAAGTTTGGCTATTTGGCCTGT
>ERZ1740072.1181-NODE-1181-length-10206-cov-16.464289_pt1 | contig 10206 bp, 11 predicted proteins | sample MGYA00581733_ERZ1740072 | MGnify/ENA primary metagenome ERZ1740072 (study PRJEB43018, sample SAMN04849741) | marine metagenome | isolation source: floating plastic debris | place: Pacific Ocean | collected 2008-08-30 | study: EMG produced TPA metagenomics...
TGCATCTGTCAGGTTAGTTAAAACAACGGATATCTCTAAACGCTTAATATTTTCGCAGCTAACCTGACTCGCAAATGTCCTAATGCATCAAGACATTTGCTATACCATCATGGGAGAAAAGAGAGTTCCACAAAACTAGGGAGCGCTAACCAAGGTTAGCGCTCCCTAGAAGATATCTACAAAAGACAGTTAGCCTTTTATATACAGCAATGCTGCACATTAACAATACGGCAGTCCAGAAGTTCGAAAGTTTTGCCCTCTAGCTTACGCCCCCTGGATAAGCAGCATCTTCATAAAGAAAACAGCTGTAGCTATACAATAAATAAAGCAGAGAGCATTAAAAAACCACAGCACGCCAATCATGGAAGCATTAAGCCATGCATTGGTATTGATTTGAGAGGAAAAATTCATGGATGGGTGCTCTTATCGTTAGCTCCAATCTTAGTAGCATGAAAATCCTTGGCTGTAATAATCTCGAAAAGTTCAGGTTTGTTTAAATTTGTTCAAAGTTAGCCGTCACCATAGAACTATAACTTGCTGAGAATCACTAGCAACCTAACCTCTAATATGTTCCAAAAGCGGATGATGGGACTCGAACCCACGACATTCAGCCTGGGAAGCTGACGTTCTTCCAATACGCGGCAAGGGGTTCAGGCTTCATTTTTTGCTTTCATACCAGTTTTTATTTAATAGTGCATTTGTATGCTATGTACTCAGCGTTTTAGGTTGAGTACATAGCCTTGGTTGCTAGGGCAGAAATTTAAGTGCTGCATCGGTTGATGGTTAGTAACCTATTCCTGTTTAACCTCAGACCCCATTGGCACCCCTGACAAACGACTCCACTCATTCCACGAACCATCGTAGTTGCGCACATTTGGATAGCCCAGCAAGTATTTCAGCACAAACCAAATAAACGCCGAACGCCCCCCGATGGCACAGTAGGGAAAGACTTCTTTATCTGGTGTAATTCCCTGTTGGCTATACAGGGTTTGCAGAGCTTCAAACGATTTGAAAGTTCCATCATCATTGATAACGCTGATGTGTTCAATATGGGTGGCACCTGGAATATGGCCTGCCCGTTCCGTGCCTTCTGGTGGTTTCATCATAAAGTGCTCGCCACGATATTCCTCGCTTGTGCGCACATCTAGAAGAATCTGCTCTGCATTACTTATGGATGCCTGTATTTCTTTCTGCAAGACTCGCAAGTTAGAATCCATCGGTTTTGCCTGATACTGACTGGGCGCAAATGTAGAAAACTCCGCCACCACCGGACGTGATTCGGCCATCCACTTTTGATGCCCGCCATTTAATACCCGCACATGTTGATGGCCAAATAGTGTTAACAACCAAAAAACAACTCCACCGATGGCTGGGTCGCTACCATAGGCCACCACTGTTGTCTCGGAGGTGATACCAGAGCGTGAGAGTAGGGTTTCTATAACGCTTACGTCTAGATTCATACTCATATCTGGCAGACTCAAATCTGAAAAAATACTCCAAAATACAGCTCCTGGAATGTGAGCATTTTCAAGTAAATCCGGCCCCATAGCCAGTTCCACAATTCGCACATTGGGATCATCTAGATGGTGGCTAAGCCATTGAGTATCAACGAGAACATCGGGATATGCATAGTCAATCATGGTTGTCTCCTAAATAGAATTTAGCCGTTGCTGATTTTGGGCGATACAATGCGCCACACACGATGCACTAATGTGGAAGAAACCGACACTAGAAAGAAGCCAACTAAGGGATGAACAATTGCTAGGGGCAGTGGTAAAAACAACGGATGCCAATGGATGGTGAGAAACTGTATGCCCAACAAAATGGGCATACTCACCGTCAAGATTCGGATTCGTCGAGGAAAGGAAACCCCATAAACCCAAGCCACTAAAACAAGGGACAGGCCGCCATATCCCTTCACTAGCCAGCCATGGGCTTGCCACCAGCTAGGATTCTCAAAGTAAGCCAGACCGACGGTCAACAACTGTGCAGTTAGGCAGAGGTTAAACAGCACGGCCACACTATAAAAGCCCATCACAGTGAATCGAGGTGGATCTGTTGTTTGAGCCACAACTATCGGCTCCGCATCAACTGATTCTGTCAAAGGTGATGAATGCATAGGTATCTAGTCCGCGCGACAGTTCTACCCTAAAGCCCTCCCTTTTCTGTCGCCTAGACCTCGATCGGGTACACTTTTATAGCCATTGCTGATTTAAAGGATGAACCGATCAGCTAGACATGCTATTTGACAGTATCTTGCAGATAAAATCATCTCGAGGAACAGCAACGCCCTTTTATATAATGGCAAGCGAAAAATTCGATGGAAACTCTCATCAAAGCCCCCCTACAGCGATTGTTTCAAGCGATTGCCCAGGCCCAGACTGAGGCCGACCTACGCCAGCAATTTATGGCAGACGTCGGTCAGTATTTTGCTGCTAAGCGATGGAGCCTATACTTTTTAGACCAGCTGCCAACCATTGATGACGGCACACCATCGATGCTAAAAAAAGCGCTTTCATTGGATCATAATCCGGTCCTACGCTATCTGGTTCAACATCATGCTGCGGTTCATGATGAGGTGATTTTGCCCCCTGGCGTATGGCAAACCATTTGCCCCCGCGCCGATCACGGTCATGTCATGGTGGGGCCTGTTGTGAGCCAGGGTCATCTAGTAGGAGGGATTGCGGTTACCCGGCATCGCCATGATGCTAACTTTACGGCTGAAAATCTGGCGGATTTAAATGCCCTATGTCTCCATGTTTCCACGAGGATAGCTGTACTACGAACCAAACCAGCTATCCTTGAGTTTAATTGTGATTGCCTTACCCCACGGGAAGCCCAAATTGCTGATTTGGTTGCCCAGGGCATGACCAACAAAGAAATTGGCACAGAGCTATGGATTACGGAAAATTCAGTAAAACAGGCGCTGAAGCGTATGTTTCGAAAGCTAAAGGTTGCATCACGGGCTGAAATGGTCGCCCAGCTTGCAAACTGATGGATAAGAGAGATAGCCCAGTCTAAAAACCGCCAAAAGACTCACTCAAACGGGAAACCAAAAAGGTAGCAACCATAACTGTCCCAAAGATAATACTGACTGCCTGACGTAACGTAGCCATTTGCCGTAAGCTGCGCAGTGCATTGACTGCCATAATCTCAGCCAGAGAAAGCCACAATACAAGCTTATTATTTTGAGTAACGTAAAGAGACGTGAGCTTAAAAAAATCGATATCTGTAAAGTTAGGGTTGTTCCAATCATCTGGTAATAGAACTTTTGCTAGCATCCACCGGGTAATGCGCTGAAAATCAGAGGCCCAGTCAGTATTGACAACAAATGCCGATCGGAGCAAAAACATCGCTTTGATATTGATTAAAAAATTGATCAGCGTGATGCTGCCAATCAGCAAAATAATTCCTAGAGTGAAGGCGTGGAGAGGCTTTCGTGGGGATTGCATATGGCCTTATGTAGATAGTGTCTATGTCACTTTGCAGAAAACTACAAAGTGATATCGCTCTTTTCAATCAGTAAGTTGATGCATTTGATCATTCCAATTTTTCTTGCTGAAAAATATAGTAGAACCATAGACACACAGAACGCATCTAAACACGCTCTGTGGCTAGGGTAAAGTCAGTTGTAGCAAATGTCCTAATACATCTATCTTCGTGAGGAAAAGCCGATGTCACCTGCTGTACTTGTTTTTCTACCTCTCACACTATTGCTACTGATGTCTAAAGGCGTGGGTACTAACTCCGTCAAATCAACTCCACGCAAGCCTGAGTCTGGAAAGGTGATGGGGGTATTGACCGAGGATGGTGAGTTTCTTCCTTTCCCATCATCTCTCATTGAGCATAGGGATATTGACAACAAGGGTGTTGTGATTGAACAGAATGGCCAACGTTATCTGTTGGCTACTGTTAAGCGGTAAGGCAATTACCTATCTTCCCCCAGCGACTTCAATAAATGTGCCGGTGGTGTAGGACGCTTCGCTGGAGAGCAACCATAGGATTGCCTGGGCGACTTCCATGGGTTGACCACCTCGTTTTATCGGCAGAAGCGCTTTAACCCGATCCACTCGGTTGGGTTCACCGCCGTCGGCATGGATATCGGTGTAGATAAAGCCTGGACGCACAGCATTTACCCGAATGCCCTCTGCGGCGACTTCTTTGGCTAGACCAATGGTCATGGCATCAATCGCGGCCTTAGATGCGGCATAGTCTACATATTCTCCGGGTGCTCCTAGACGAGCGGCGACTGAGGAGACGTTGACAATTGCGCCCCCTAAACCGCCGTGTTGGGTGGACATGCGTTTTACGGCTTCTCGAGCACAGAGAAAGGAGCCGGTAATGTTGGCAGCGAAGACTCGGTTGAGACGGGCGGCATCGAGATTTTCCACCCGCATTTGCTGTTCTAGAATGCCCGCGTTATTGACGAGGGCGGTGATGGGGCCAAGCTGGTTGTCTACGGCCTCGAAGAGGGCGATGACATCGGATTCGATGGCGATGTTGGCTGCGATCGCAACTCCTCTACCCCCTTTTTGCCGAATCGTCTCCACAACGGCATTGGCCGCCCCATGATTTTGGCGATAGTTGACACACACCGCATAGCCTCGCTCCGCCGCTAAGTATGCGGTAGCCGCCCCAATACCGCGGCTACCTCCGGTAATGACAATAACCTTTTCCATATGGGTGTTTGCCGTTGCTGATTTAAAGGATGGGCCGCTCCGTCAGATAGGCCATAGGACAGAATCTCGCAGATAAAATCATACCGAGGATCAGCAACGCCGGATATTTTAAGCGAATAAACGACCGGGTCGATACAGTTACTATCGCCCCAAAGCGTCCCAATCGGTGCGCCTTAGTCGATAAACAAAGCAATCGTCATTACCAAACCGACGACGTTCGAGCTTTTGAAAGCCTAGCCGCTCATAGAAACGGTGGGCACGGACATTACTAACCAACGGATCGATCAGTACCGCTGTCACCGCCGGGGCCGCAAAACAACGGGCAAGGGCCAGCTGCATCATCTGCGTTCCATAGCCTTTACCAAGCTCAGACGCCTCGCCAATCCAAATGTCGATGGCGCGAAAATTTGCAGAGATCTTTCCCCAATAGTGGCTATCCTCACGGGCTGGGTCAATAATCTGAATAACCCCAATGGGTCGCCCGTCTAGCTCGGCAATCAGCTGCTCTCGCCAATCTGGTGTGTGCAGCAGTTCTGTCTCCCAATCCCAGTCACTATCAGGATCAGACGCGATGATGTGGGGTTGTTGATCCCAGTATCGCAGAAGGGCTACATCATTCGGTTTGGCAGCACGCAACACAATCATCAGATTTCCTTCCACTAGTCGGCTCAGTAAATCGGCTCAGCCATCGTTCCTCATCCTAATTTAGCCATTTTGCCGCTGTTGATTTAGGATTCGTTCATCTTGATCAGTAACTGCGTCAAAATAGAACAGTTGCTCGTGCCATAAAACATGCCAAACCAGTGGGATAACCTTTTCAAAAATGAGGGGACCTGGAACGGAAGCTTTACCAAACTGACGCCTGAGGGGACCGAGGTTAGTCATGTGCCTTCCTGTCTGACCTTGGCGCGTACCAGTGCTGCCAGCGCTCGGTTCCAAGTCACCCGTTATCCCACCGATCAGCCGCCCCAAGAAACTAAGACAGAATTTGCCAGCATCAACCAAAGCAGTCTGTTTTGTGAGGATGGTTCTTTTACCAAAGGCTCCATGCAGTGGAGTCCCTTTGCCAAATTTGGTACCGAATTTGGTTTGACCCTACCCAATGCTCGTCTCAGGTTGGTGCAGCTGTTTGAACCCGGTGGTCAGCTGTCTACGTTGGTGCTGATCCGTGAAACTCGTGAAGGGACAGCCGAGATTGTGCGCCCTGAGCTTTCTGTGGATCAGCTCCTGGGCACATGGCGAGGGCAAGCCACCGTCTATCGCTCAGATTGGTCCGTGTCACAGCCTATGGCAACAGAGCTGACAATCTCGCAACTATCATCGGATACGATTCTCCAAACCTGGCGGGCGGGTCCGGCCACAGGAGAATCTAAGGCCAGACTGGATGGCCTACGATTACTCTTTGAGCAGACGGGCTATCAGCTGTTGTGTTTACCCAATGGTGGTTCGTCCCTGTGTCCGCAAACGCTTCAACGACAGACGGCCTTTCGGTGTGAAATTGGGTGGCTGATTGAACCCAACATCCGATTAAGGTTAACTCGTGAGTATCAGGCTGATGGTAGTTGGGCCCAACAAACCTGGATCAAGGAAGAAAAAGTGGCTTGATCCAGGTTTGCCGCTTGTTGGTCAGTCAATTAAGCTTGAGAGATTAATTGATTCTCTTTCGTAACGGCGTACTCTGTTGTGTAGCCTTGGCTGAGAATATTGACTAAGCTGGCTCCAGATTGCCAGCGATCGCACATCGCGTGGGCCGGTGTTGTCTTTTGCTGGGCAAACTGCCATAGGGGTTGCAAGAGTGCCCTCTCGTGGGCATCTGGTAAAGCGCGATCGGCCGCTTCTAAAAGCATCAGGGCCTGATCGCGCAGCTCCGCATCCTGAAAGCCATGGATAGCCGCTTGCTGATGGCGAATGGCATCGGGCACCAACGCTAAACCCGGTAATGTTTGATCGAACACGAGACCTTTGAGCAGGGCCAAGAGACTGCCATAGAGTTCAAAATCACCACAGCTATCGCAGGCCTTAAATTCAATTCTCCCCACTTCGGCAGGCAAGCGGGCGATTTTTGTAAGGGAAGGAGAACTGGCAATTAAATCCTTAGGGTGTTTGACAAACACCATGGCGGCAGGTCGTTGCCCGGTGCGCAAATGGGTGCGTACCGACAGACCTGACCACAGTTGTTGCCCATAGAAGGGTGAGCTAAAACTAAAGGGCACAATGGCAGGGCTGTAATAGGTCAGTTTCTTCCCGGCCTGGATCAAAGCATCAGTGGACAGACCCTGGATCGAAAAATTGAGATCTGGCCCATAGGTCATCATGGGAATATGGGCCGTTTGTTTTTCGGGTGAAGCGTCTCGCCGGTCTGTTTCATATTGGTTTAAAGGCGGCTCAGGGATAAATCTTTTGTGCACTGGGTTAAAGCTAGTCAGCACCGGCAACAACCCCGCTGGAAGCGCCACGTCCAAGAGCTGGGTAAAACTCTCCCGTAGTTCTTGCACAGCCCCAGAAATAGTTGGCTGGAGCGTAGTGCGAATCTCAATGCCTTTGGGCATACAGCCCATTAGTTCGCCCGTCTCAGAGAACCGTTCATAGCCTTCAATGTACCAGCGTTTTCGTTTGATACCCGCATCACCAATGCGCAGCTGTGGATAATCGGAATTATATTCAGGCAGCTGCTCAATTAAACAATCAAACCGCTGAAACGAGGTATTGGAAAAGTCGGCAAATTGATTGGTTTGTTGGTCCCAAAAGGCTACTTCATGTTCTAAGCCAAATCGGTAGCGATCGGCGGATTCGCTGGTAGATAGATAACTCATTTTGATACACCCTGATGGTCAAATGCTTCTGATAATCAATTTCAGATGTTGAATCAGGTTATCTCAAAAATGAAACTTGATATCAACAGCGATATAAAATTGAAATGATTGCCTTTGGGATAGTTTAGGGTGAGCCCCTTTTTTTGCCGGTGGTTTGTCTATTAGAGTCCGTAAGTAAGGTGGGTGTCCATCAAAAAGTTACTTTTTGTACATGGCATCTTTAATGAAAATAGTTATCATTAATCTAAGGCGTAGTTCACCCTACGTATTTCCAGCGCACATTGACAGGATATTTTGACGAACACGGCGAACAATCCATGAATACAGCGACGCTTACTGGATCTAAATCCCTCATTGGTACGGCAGTTCCGGCTGATACGTTTATCCTGCTGGAAACCCCACAACCCTGGGATAAGCCCGCCCTGCTGTCCCCAGGTGTGCCTGAATCCGTCAGACAGGCGATTAAGCCATGGCTAGAGGCAGGTGCCCGAGTTCATTTGATTGCTAATGGGCAAACGTTGAACCAGAGCCAACGTCGTATCTTGATTTTTCAACGACCGGGTAACGCTCATCCAGTGCGGGACAACCCCCTAGTGGGCAAATACAAGTCCTGGGAAATTCTGGTGGATACCCCAGCTGAGATGGCTCCTGCGTTGGATGCGTTTTTGCAGGGCAAGCCTGTGGGTCAAATGTCGAGCCTTGCTGGGCAGCGGCATCTGATGGTTTGTACCCATGCTAGTCACAATGAGTGCTGTGGCATATATGGTTATCCGTTTTATAAAGATGCGATCGCAACCATCCAAACCCTAGGTCTTTCCCAAAAAGTTCACCCCTGGCAGATCAGCCACATTGGCGGCCATCGATTTGCCCCCACGCTGATCGATTTTCCCCAAGGACGCTACTACGGCAACCTCGATCAGGAGGCATTATTGTGTTTGCTGAAGCAGCAGGGCGACATCGAACCATTGCTGTCCACCTATCGCGGCTGGAGTCTGTTGCCCAAACCCTTACAGATTCTAGAAGTCGAGCTGTTGCGACGGCATCAATGGGACTGGCTGCAAGGACGCGTTGCCGGTCGTCTTCTCAAGCAAGACAAGGGCCGTACCCGGGTTGAGCTTTGGTTTGAATCAGCCCAGCAGCCATTGGTCCGATACACAGGGGAAATTCATAACAATGAGCTGCAACGGTATCAACGGGAGCCCGCTGAGAACGAGACGGCGGCTCAGTTAATCCACCGTAAAACCGGATAAAATCTCTTTTATAGAGATTCAACCTACCCTTAAGCGTGCCAAGGGGGTTGCGGGTTTGATCGGTTATCCATCAGCTCGGGGGCAAGTTCGTTATGGCCTCAATCAGGCTGTGGTTTTCCTTTTCTGTACCCACCGAGATGCGTAGCTTGTCATCTAAGCCCGCTTGCTTAAAGTAACGCACTAAAATTCCTTTCTCTTTTAGGGCTAGATAGAGAGATTCTGCATTGTGTTTACTTGGGGTGGCTAAGACAAAGTTGCCGTGGGACTCTAGGACTGAAAAGCCTAGCTGATTCAAATCTATGGATAGCTGGGCTCGTGACGCTTTGATTTGGTCGGCCCGGGCGGTTTTATAGGCCTGGTCACGGATGGCGGCGGCGGCTAGGGTAATTGCGATCGCATCCACGTTATAACTATCTTTTACCTTAAACAGCCCCGACAGCAGCGTCGGATTTGCGATGCCAAACCCTATGCGTAAACCCGCCAATCCATAGCCTTTAGATAAGGTGCGCAAGATAATAACATTATCAAATTCTTGGACCAACGACAGAGCTGACCCCTCAGCAAAGTCAACATAGGCCTCATCAATCACAACAACGCCAGCGACCTGCTGTGCTAATGTCCGTAAATCCTGTAGCGGCACAACATGGCCAGAGGGACTGTTGGGCGTTGCGATTAGAGTAATAGCTCCCTTAGCCGCAACGAGAGTCTCAATCGGTAGCTGAAAGTTCTCACGATACGGAATCTCTACCACATTGACCGGTTGTATGGCGGACAGCGTTCTGTACAGCACATAGGTGGGCGTTGGATAGACGACCTTACGCTCTTGCCCCTCTGCACAGGCCCGAATTAACAGATTTAAAAGATCGTCGCTGCCATTACCCACAATGATCCAATCGGCAGGCACCTCCAGAACCTCGCTGATTGTGTGGCACAGCTCCTTGGCGTAGGGATCGGGATATCGTCTGAGATAGTCCACATCTAGGGTTTGAAGCGCCTCTTTTACCTTGGGTGATGGCGGATAAGGGTTTTCATTACTGTTAAGTTTAATGATATTGGCTCCCCGGGCAGGCTGTTCGCCAGGCACATAGCCAGTCATTGCATCAACCGCAGAACGAAAGTAACCCATAGTAAATCTAGACACGTCTTCATCATTATACGAACGAAGTTTGCCGTTGTTGATTTGTTGTAGTTGATTTGTTGCATGTATCAGGTTTGTTACGACCCTGGATATCACTCAAAACCATGAACTTAATTTTTGAAAAGTTCTAAAAGAGAAAATGTTGAGTCGATTTTTTGCAATCCCTCCCATGAAAAGACATCATCACTTCAGTATTTTTATATCCCGATTTAGAAGATGAATCGATCTGTTAGACGTACCACACATCAGTATCTTGAAGATAAAATTGTCCATCAGCAACGCCCTTTATAAATATTCAGAGAAAAAATCAGAACCCTGTATTATCC
>ERZ1740072.1183-NODE-1183-length-10183-cov-4.176343_pt1 | contig 10183 bp, 8 predicted proteins | sample MGYA00581733_ERZ1740072 | MGnify/ENA primary metagenome ERZ1740072 (study PRJEB43018, sample SAMN04849741) | marine metagenome | isolation source: floating plastic debris | place: Pacific Ocean | collected 2008-08-30 | study: EMG produced TPA metagenomics...
AAGGTTTTAGTTTCCAGGTTCCAAATTTGTAAGCTCCCGTCCAAATCGGTGGCGGCCAACAGCGGCTGCTGAGGGTGAAAGGCTAAGCCAAAAGTGGTGGCATTGCCGGTAAAGGAGTGCAGCAACTGCCCATCCTTTGCCCACAGTTTGACAGTTTGATCCGCGCTGGTGGTAGCCACCAACTTCCCGTCGGGGCCATAGGCTACCTCCAACACCGCTGCTTCATGGCCAGAAAATCGATTGCGTTCACTCATCCAATAAATAATCCGCTGGAGCGCCCGGTCAGAATCCGCTATCAGCTCTACTGGCACATCCCTAAGCTCCTCTAATCGACGCTTGGCCTTAATCGCATCCATCAGAGCGTCTAATTCTTGGTGGGAGGCAAATCGGCCTTCTGCCGATGAAATCAGCGCCCGAATTTCATTGAGGCGAGAGGTTTGGTCGCTGGCAATGGCCCGCCGATATTGCCAAAAGGCGGCCAGACCCAATAGGGAGACCACCACCAGTGCCCCTGAGGTTATACCCAGCAAAATCCGCTGCAGTCGGGTAGTTCGTTTCGCCGCCTGCGCTTTTTCTAGCGCCAATGAGCGCTCGGTTTCAATTTGTTCTTGCTCCTGGCTACGGGCCAGAAAGCGATAGTCCAAATCGCTTAGGCTTTTGCCCCTGGCCCAGATTTGGGCATCGCGCAGGGCCTGCCCCCACAATAGGCGAGATTCATCCAACTGCTGGGAGGCCACCCAGGCATCCACGGCTTCTGAGTAGGGGCGCAGGGACGTGAGCTGGCGCTGCACCCAGGCTAGATCAAAAACAGTTTCATAGATCCGATTTTTGGCGACAAGATACCCATTACGCTGTACCATCAGCCCGCTCAGCAGCAGCTCAATCTGGTCGCGGCTGTCGTCGGTGGCAATGGCATCCCCTTCTAACCAGCGTTGATAAATGCTCAACAAACGACCGGTACGACGGTCATCATAGAGCAAGCGATCTCGAATGGTCCGCAGGTGCTCAGGTTCGTCTTGGGATTCCCAGTGGGTGATGATGTGCGATCGCACCACGCTATCGATCCAAAACTTTTCCATCCCCGGCGGCAGGCTCAATGAGTCATCCTGGGCTGCCTGGCTGGATGAGACCAATAATTGACAGACTTTTTGGGTCAAAAAAGGCTGCCCGCCGGTCCAATTCAGAACTTCTTGCAAAATTTTTTCGGTATTGCGGGCTTTGCTCGCCAACCCCTGGGCCAGGGGAGATACTTCGGCCAAACTAAAGCCGTTGAGGACAACAGAGCGTCCAATATTAAACGGTGTCCGTTGCTTATCGGCAATCAGATCGGCTGGAGCCGCCACACCAAAAATCGCAAAGGTGAGGCGTTGGTAAGCTGGCTCCACCGAGCGCCGGTTATAGCAGTAGCGAATCAGCGCAAAAAAGTCATCGACGGAGAAAGGTAGATTGAGCAGGCTATCCACCTCATCCACAAAGATAAACAGCCGTTGATCTGGGCAATGGGCCAGCAGCATTTCAATAAACTGGCTCAAAATCTGAGTCAACGACAGATGGCTATGCTCCTGCCACCAGTGGCGAATATTAATCGTTTTCAACAGGCCCAGCTGCAGCGCCAGGGTGCCCATCATGCCCCGATACCACTGCTCTGGCGTAACGTGATCGCTGCCAATGTTAGTAACATCCACCACAGCACAGCGATGGCCTTCTTTCTGGAGCTGATGCCAGCTGCGCACCATCAGGGACGATTTTCCCATCTGACGCGAGGTAAATACATAGCAGAACTCTTCTGCTAGAAGGGCCGTAGCCAGATCTCTATCGGCCTGACGTTCGATATAGGTGGGAGCATCATAATCAAGACTGCCACCGATTTGGTAGTAGCTAACCATGGAAAAAATTCTGCAAGCAAGCGTTTAAGTCTTAACTCTACGTCTTGCTGGTCATGGCAGCGGCTATTTACTACTCAACCTGACGGGCTTTTTGCAGCAGGCTCTCGCTATTTGATTTGTAGGCATTTACCCGGTCCTGGGCAATTTGATAGCGTTCATCGGCTGCCGGTACCTCAGCCATGAGATCAGAGGCTTGCTGCCAGCGGGCGGCCAAGGCCAACCAGTCAGCTGACGTAGTGGCAATCAGACCGTCCTTGGCCGCCTGCTCAGCAATACGAACAGCTCGAGCAAAGGAATCATAGGATTCGGGCAGGGGCAGCTGGTCGGCGGCGGGCTGCTCCGTAGAGACGCCGGCCGTTGGGGGAACGCCCCCCCCAGCGCTGCGGCGATAGGCCCAGATACTCAGACCGATGAGCAACATGGCGATTGATAGTCCGCTAATGACGCCACCGAGAAATGACTTACGCTGCCGCAGGTCTGATTTGGAAGCCCCAGTGGGCATGCCCCCCCGCAGTTTGGGGCGTCTCAGATCGCGGGCAATCCGCTTCAACCAGTGGGGTTGCTTGAGCGTAATCAGTTCTGCCCAGAGCAGATGTTTGGTCGGATCGCGGCTAATTTCTTCAAACCACAGCAGCTGTTGCTCTTGCACCAAACGACTGTTGATTTTGACCCGTCGGATACGTCGAGGGGCGATGGTTTCTAGGATGCTGCGAATGTCGCCCACCACAGCCATTTTTTCTAGCTGGTCATGGGTGGATGCTTCGCACAGTAGCTGCAGCACATTGTCCACAAATACAGCGCGGGTACGGATACCATTCTCGGCTAGCTGCTCGTTAAGAATTTGAATAATGGCCGCAACACTGCCGTCTTGGGCCTGGCCAAAAACATCATTAATGTCAGTAAGTGTGGTTGTAGACATGGAAACAGTCTCCAGGAGACTATCACTGCAGTTGTACCAGAGTGGTAGAGTACCCGGTTACAGTTGACATCCAGTCATACAAGATGTTCCAGGTTCTGGGCACTAAGATTACCTCAAAAATGTCATGGTCTTTCAATTTACTTGAGAAGTTCCGTATATTTGACGATACTACTCAAGTCATCTAGCACTCTTTCCATTCAAGTATTACGCCACTATTGGGAAGGATCCAAATGGGGAGTGTTATTAAATTTTGAAATTTTCCAGCATTCTGGATTGTGTTGACTGGCTGGGGTTAGCCCAGAGCTGAGTAACCAAAATTCAAATAGGGCGGTGTGATGAATCGGAATCTGCCAGGTGCGATCGCAGCCTAAAATCACCCGAATTAGCTGCTGCATAAAGCCCCCATGGGTGACCACCCAAACCCACCCACCGGATGGATGACGCTGCCAAAGGGTGTGACACCAGCGACTAGCCCGCCGGTGGGCTGCCACCAGCGTTTCCGCACCGGGTACCGGCTGGTAGTCGAGGGTCGCCGTCAGGGTGGCGCAGATCTGGGGATAGCGCTGACTCGCCTCGGCCCAGGTTAGCCCTTGAAAAATTCCCTGATGCAGCTCCTGTAGGTCCGGCTCTAGCCGCAGGGGACAGTCTGCGATCGCGCTTAAATAACTGGCCGTTTCAGTGGCTCGCTGCAGGGGGCTGCTGTAGATACAGAGCGGTTGGGGGTGACTCTGCTGTAGATAAGTCGATAGCTGCTGAGCCTGCCGTTGGCCATGGGTCGATAAGGCGGTGGACGTCTGACCTTCTAAACACCCATCGACATTCCCAACGGATTCACCATGGCGGAGTAGCAATAGCTTTAAATAATCGCCCATTCATTACCTGTTTCTCGATCTTCCCAAGCTTGATACAGCATCCGTGCAACATAGAGATATGTAAATTGCCAGCAAAGCTAAAAATTAGCCCACAAAGCGTTTGCGAGGAAACGTTTACAATATAAGCGTCTTAAAAAACACAACCATCTATGCTGCTCAAGTCCACCACACGCCATGTCCACATCTTTGCGGCAGACATTGAGAAAAATGAGCTTGTGCCCAGTGAGAGTCAGCTCACGCTAGACGTTGACCCTGACAATGAGTTTAATTGGTCTGATGACGCCCTGCAGCTGGTCTACAAGGAGTTTGATCGACTGGTTGAAGCAGCCACCGGAGAAGCGCTGACGGACTATAACCTGCGGCGCATTGGCTCTGACCTCGAGCATTTTGTGAGGACGCTGCTGCAGTCAGGCCAGATTAGCTATAACCTCAGAAGCCGGGTACTCAACTATAGTATGGGCCTACCCCGCGTGGTATCTGAGAGTGATTAGGTGTCCAAATCCTGAGTGTCAAGCGATCAATCCAGAAGGCAGTGACTACTGTGCCTCCTGTCAGACCTTTTTGCCCCATCGCTATCTGTGGGCAGCAGGCCAAGGAAAGCTGGGACCGGAGCACCTGGGGGAGCGCTATGCTTGGCAGCATCAGCGGGTGGTGCTCGATACCCAGCCTGGGCTGCCGCCAGAATCCCCAGAGCCAATGCCCGCTGAGGTTTGGCCCTATCTTATGCTGGCCCCCCACAGCCTGCATATGCCCCAGCCCTATGCCCTCCTCAATGCCGGTACGGACCACGAACTTTTACTGCTGGATGTGGCGGCGATTGCGCCCAGATTGGGAGAGCGTAAACCGAGGCTGCTGCCTACCCTAAGGGAGGCTTGGCAAAGCGCATCATCCCTGCAGCAGCTCAGCTGGCTTTGGCAGGTGGCTGGACTCTGGCCGGATTTTACTGAACAACAGATAGCCAGCAGCCTGCTGGGTGACCAACTGCGGGTGCAGGGCTCCCTGGTAACCCTATTAGCGCTGCCTCAAGACACTCAGCCACTTACCCTAGAAGCCTTGGGAGGCTTTGGGAAAACGCTGGTTGCCCAGGCCCAGCCCTCCATCCGCGAATTTTTAGAAAGTCTGTGTACTCAGCTGATCCAGGGCGATATTGCAACTCCGGAAGTCTTAGTGACCTGTTTAGATCAGGCGATTGTCGCGGCGGCCGCCGGTTACCAGATGGACTATGGACTGGCGGTGCAAACCGATCAGGGGCCTAGCCGTAAACGTAATGAAGATGCCTGCTACCCAGCTAGCGGTACGAGCCAGACCCACGCTGTCGGCCCGGGGCCCCAGAATAATCCCCCGCTGTTGCTGCTGGTCTGTGACGGTATCGGCGGCCACGACGGCGGCGATGTGGCCAGTCGACTTGCGATCGCAACCATCCAACAGCAGCTGGCTCCGCTGCTAGAGCAGCTGTCCACCCAGGCCACCCACGATCCGGTGGCCGTAACCCTAGCCATCGAGCAGGCTGTCTGGGCTGCCAATGACCAAATTTCCCAGCACAACGATCAGGGGCATCGCCAGGCGCGCGATCGCATGGGCACCACCCTGGTCATGGCCTTGGTGATCGGTGTGCAAATCTACATTGCCCACATTGGTGATAGCCGGGCCTATCACATCGGTCCCACCAGCTGCCGTCAGATCACCTTTGACGATGACGTCGCTGCCCGTGAGGTCCGCTTGGGCTATGGTTTTTACGCCGATGTCGCCCATCGCCCAGGCACCGGGGCGCTGATCCAGGCGTTGGGGATGGGGAGTTCGGCCTCACTACATATGTCCGTACAGCGGCTTATTCTCAGCGAGGATACGGTTTTACTCCTGTGCTCCGATGGGCTCAGCGATTACGACCGGGTGGAGCTGTTTTGGCAGACCCAGCTGCTACCCGTGCTGAGGCAGCAGGCGCAACCCGCCACGGCGGTGACCAACCTGGTCCAGCTAGCCAACCAATACAACGGCCATGACAACATCACCGTAGGCGTGATTTCAGGTCGGATTCAACCGCTCAAGTCATCGCCATCGTCGGTGGCAAAACCAGCCCCGTCAGAGCTTCTCACCCCGACCCTCTCAAAGACACGGCCGATACTCCAGCCAGAGCTGCAGCCAACTGAGGTGCAGCCAACCGAAGTGTCCGTTGCTGCCCCATCCCCAAAAAATAGCCCTTGGCCCATTCTAGTGGGGCTGGTTGGGGTGCTGGGACTAGCCACAGCGATCACCATGTTAGTTTTTAGGGAGGGTCCGATGGCCTTTCCCCCGCTCCCCGCATCGTCTTCCCCTCAGGCTGTGCAAGACAGTAGTGAGGTGGGCATTGCCGATGATGAACTGGCAAGCCCTTCCCTCGCACCTAGGAGCTATCTACAGCTGATCCAGCCCATCGCGTTACTGAGCGCCCCCCAGCTGCCAACGGTTGCCAGTGAGGACAATGCCCTCGGTCAGCTGCCAACGGGCACCGTTGTGCAGGTCCTGACCCGCCAGGATCTAGCCGCCGATCAGTCCCGTTGGGTAAAATTAAAGGTCTGTACTGTCAATGGGCAGCAGTCCAGCGGCCAGGCTTTGACTGGAGCCGCAGAGACTGGTCCCAATGGGACCGACGTTGCCCCAGAACCATCAGAGTCACCCGTCACATTGCCGACGCCAGTGCCACTAACCTCTGGCAGCGAAGGCTGGATTCTAGAGGCACGGCTAGCGCCCATGGCCCGCGCGGCTGAGGCGCTTACCTGCCCCTCTAACTAGCCGTGTATTGTGCTGTGTATTATGTTTGTACCGTGGCAGGATGTTTATGACCGCTTCCATGTCATCTTCTGAGTCGCTGTGTCTGTGGCTGGCGTTAGATCGGCTTACGGCGGCTGATCCAGAGCACTATGCTAATTGGGTGCTCAAGTCTCCCTATCCGGGGGGGCACGTACACACAGACCGCATTTGGAACCATACCCTATCCCAGGCTTGGCAGACCTGGCAGTCTATGTTTTCCCTGCGCGGGCTACCCCAGGTCCCCCATGTGCCATCGGCCTATGTGCCTCAGCTGCTGTTGGAGGATAGCGATGGCTCCATGGCCGCCCAGTCCAATAGCTACAGCAGCCGATTGATGCAGCACCTGGGTCTAAACCTTTGGCAGTGGTTATTTGATGGGCCGGTGCAAAGCAGCCTCGATCATAGCTGCGGTATTGCCCAGGGCCAGAGTACGGTAATGCGGCTGCGGCTGGAGGTGCGCGATCCAGAATTGATCGGCGTGCCGTGGGAAATCATGCAGTCTCAGCCGGGGCGACAGGCGGTAGCCCTCAACCAGCAGATTTTATTTAGCCGCACCACTAGTGACGTTGACCCCCTGGCAGACTGGGGATTGGATAACGGTCTGAGAATATTGCTGGTGGTGGGCTATGACGACGACGCGGCGACCGACGATCGCGCCGCCGCCACCCTCAGCCTCGAAAAAGAAGCCGCCCTACTCAAGGGCATCCTGGAAAGCCGTGGCGAATCGAACATTGGCCGCCGCCCGGTGGTGCGGCAGGTGGATGTCCTGCTGCAGCCGTCTCCGGCTGAGCTGATCCAGCACCTAGAGCGCTATCGCTACAACGTGTTTTTCTATGCGGGCCATGGGGTGCCCGCACCCGATGGCGGGCTGCTCTTTTTGCAGCCCAACACCACCCTCAATGGTACCGAGCTAGCCCAGGTACTGACCCGCTGTCGGGTCAAGCTATCGGTGTTTAATACCTGCTGGGGCGCGCAGCCGGAGCGCAGCGGCCAGCAGGCGATTCCCCGCAGCAGCCTGGCGGAAGTGTTGCTCCACCATGGGGTACCGGCAGTGCTGGCAATGCGGGATTCCATCGCCGATGAAGAGGCCCTCAGTTTTATCCAGGTGTTTGCCCAGGTGCTAGCGGAGCGCAAACCGGTGGATGAGGCGGTTGCGATCGCACGTCAGCACCTGCTTACCCTGTACAAGTTTAATCAGCCAGCCTGGACCCTACCGGTGCTCTATATGCACCCCGACTTTGACGGTGAGCTACTCACACCGATGCCCACGGATATTACGCGGCTACCCGGCGATTCTGGCATCGGCGGCCGCGCTGCTGCCCACACCATTAGCATTCGCGAAATTGGCAGCGATGACAAAGTCTGGCCCATCTACCGAGGGCTAATGCGGGTGGGACGACTGCCCGACAATGACTTGGTCATAGCAGAGCCCTGGGTATCCAGCAAACATGCCGAAATTTTCTACCGCCGGGCAGCCGCCGAGGAAACCTCAGAACCGACCTACTTTTTGCGCGACTTCTCCCGCTACGGCACCTACTACCTCAGCTCCCAGGGATGGCAGCAGATTAATCACCAGGAGATTCCCCTATCATCAGGGATGCAGCTACGGTTTGGTAGCTCCGATGGCTGTCTGCTGGAATTTATCATTGAGGCCACACCCCAGACCTAGCCTGACGGGTATCTGGGTCTATCTAGCTGGGTCTATCTAGATCTATGCCCAGCGCATTTTCAGAGTTTAAGTATCCGAACCTACGCTTTTTGACGTAAGTTTGCCGTAAGTTCAATAATTAGATGCGGAACATACAAAATTAAGTCTGTATCCTCTTCCTGTCACAGCTCAATGAATTTATGGGAGGGTAACACTACCATGATCAGCCACAAAGATTCTTCGTCAAAGCAGCACTTATCCGCCGAAACCCAGGCTCAGCAGGAAATATTGCAGTCGGTACTATCGCCCCAGCGACTGTACCCATGGACACCAGCCGAGGCCGATGAGTATTTTGCAGAGGCGAGTGCGGCTGGCGATGAGTTAGCCCTCTCCGATGAGGAAGCTCAGCAGGGTTGGCAGGCCCTATCAGCCAAGCTTGATACGCTTTGGGGGGATGCATCCTCGTCTATCCAAGGAGCGCTGGCGCAGCGCTTCGCCCGTCGCCTTTCCCAGGTTGCGATCGCTCAAATCACAGCCAAGGCCGCCCAGGTAGCCAGTACGGGACGCCCCTTAGCAGCGCAGCTGATTGCCTGTGTCCGCGATACCCTGACCGGCTGGGAGGAGGCCGATCTGCAGGTGATGGCACGGCCCTTAGCCCATGCCATGCGAGGTCAAGAGGAAATTTTGGAAGCCACTATCAGCTCGGTACGGGATATCGAATGGGACGCACTCTCCCCCATGGAGCAGGCCCGCATCAGTCTGGCGGCTGCCCGGTGGTCCATTGACTATGTCAACGATCAGGCATAGGCATTGGCTATCAGCGCTCAGCAATCAAATATTTCTGGTACCTCTATGCAGCTGATTGGTATGCTCGACTCGCCCTATGTGAGGCGAGTCGCGATTTCCCTCAGGCGTTTGGGGATGCCGTTTGAGCATCAGTCTCTATCGGTATTCCGCGATTTTGATGCCTTTAGTCGCATAAATCCCATCGTCAAAGCACCCACCCTGGTCACCGACGATGGGACCATCCTCATGGACTCTACCCTAATCCTCCAGCACATTGAAACGATCTCGGACAGTAGCTTGATGCCTGAGGTTCAACAGCCCCAGGCGCTGCGACTGATTGGTCTGGCCCTCATGGCCTGTGACAAGACCGTACAAATCGTCTATGAACGGACGCTGCGTCCGACAGACAAACAACATCAGCCGTGGCTTGACCGAGTCGCCACACAGCTCCACGCTGCCTACGCCCAGCTAGAGCAGAGTGCCAATGTCCTCACCTGTCAGCCGCTGATGCAGCCAGATATTACGACTGCCGTTGCCTGGCGATTTACCCAGCTCTACACGGCCGATGTGATTACCCCCCAGGAATACCCGCAGCTAGCCGCATTCTCAGCCCAAGCCGAGACCCTGCCAGAGTTTGTCTCAACACCGGTGGAATAAACCTTAAACACACATGGGACAGAGTTTCCCCAAGGTAAAGATCATCGCGGTCGGCAAAGTAAAAAAGGGCTGGCTAAAAGACGGAATTAGTCTGTATGCCCAGCGATTGCCCGAAGTTGAACTATTCGAAATTAAGGACAGTAGTCCAGAGACTGAAGCCAGTAAAGTCCTGGCGCTACTAAAAACCTATGACAGACTTGTGGTGCTATCGGAAGACGGCAAGCACTTTGACTCAGTGGCCTTTAGCAGCTGGCTAGGCAGGGAAGCCTCTGGCACCCTGGTATTTTTTATTGGTGGTCCCACCGGGGTTAGTCCTCATCTAAAGCAAAAAGCTCATCAGGTCATGAGTCTGTCGGCCATGACGTTTCCCCATGAGCTAGCAAGATTGCTCTTGCTAGAGCAGCTTTATCGTGGAAAAACCCTCCTACAGGGCGGCAGCTATCACAAATAAGGGACAGAAAATAAGTGATTTACCCTGTTTAACAGCTTGGCGATATCTGGTTCTCCTTGACAAGGTAAACCATCAGGGAAGGGGACTGACTGTCTAGCCTGGCATTCACTGCTCATCTATAGAATTGTGAAGCTTTGTAAATCAACTTGTAAGACTCAATGCGAGCGCTCCTGGCAA
>ERZ1740072.1184-NODE-1184-length-10172-cov-4.578828_pt1 | contig 10172 bp, 8 predicted proteins | sample MGYA00581733_ERZ1740072 | MGnify/ENA primary metagenome ERZ1740072 (study PRJEB43018, sample SAMN04849741) | marine metagenome | isolation source: floating plastic debris | place: Pacific Ocean | collected 2008-08-30 | study: EMG produced TPA metagenomics...
ATCTGGGGTGTTCAGGAGCAGAAACCGTTCCTGCTTCTTTCTGTTTGTAAGTTTGCGGTCAAGAGCGGCTGAGAAGCGCTTTTTCGGAGCTCAAGCGAAGCCAGTCAAGTGGAACGCAGTCTTTGAGCGTCCGTGAGTGAGATTAAGTAGACACGTCGTTCAATTGTGCAACTTGCTAAATCTGCGGCGTCACGATAGTTGCATCGTCGGGATTTGGCGTTGGTTCTGGTGTCGGTGTGGGTTTCGGCTCAGGACTTGGCGTTGGCGTTTGTCCGCCAGTGTCGGTTTCTTCGGGCAAACACTTCTTGAGCGCGGTGCGCAAGGCGGACGTTCGCTGTGCTGCTTGGGTGATCTGTGGAGGCACGCCAATACCCTGCTGGAAGATGGTGCGCAGAGCATTGAAATCGGGTACTGTGCGGCGCAAGCGTGCGCGCAGGCGCAGTTCAGCCCGGCGGGTAAACTCCAACACGAGCGCCGTGTCGGCTAGCTGTTGATGGGTTTCGGAGCCAATTACGCCAATGGTGCTGGACGCAATGCAAGCCATCTCGTTAGACGCCTTGTAGAACGCGTTGGAGGCGCCGGTCTGATTGGTGTAGCGAACCGCCTCGTTTAGGCCGATACCAAGAACCGCCGCCTGCGCAAGCTCGCGCGAACCGGCAGAGGTCGCTGCACCAAGGGCACTGGCCCCTGCCGCAACGATCAGCCCACCAGCGAGCGCATCGCGGTTCGCGGCGGCGGCGTCGCCCAGCGTTTTGTAGGCATCGCTCAGCCGAAAGGCATAGCGCGCCGAAGCGAGCGTGGGTTTGTCGAGCAAGTCGTCGACATGCTCCTGCTCGTTGAGTAATGTGTTTTTCTTTTCGATCTCGGCACGCTGTGCCGCGTTTTCATATGCGCAGCCCGAAAGAACACAAGCAGAAACACAAAACAGGGCAAAGGAAATACGGAAGTGAAACATCGAATTCAGCCAAATATTGAAAAACGATTTTATCCTGTTACGCTGTCGTCGGGATGTCAATGCGGCCTATTCCGCTTTGCCCACCAAAAAAACTTCCGGACGAATTTCCCAGCTGGGGTGCATTCGGAACGGCTTCATGGTCGTCACGCAACGGACCAAAAGTCGGCAGTACACCCGCTTCGGGCGCCGGGGACATATTTGAACCGACGCGCTGTTTTGAGCCAACGCCATCGCGCGTTAATGAACTTTAGAAGGACAATAATAGTATGCTTTTGTACCGATACATTGCATTTTTAACATCAGTATTGTCGTTGATCTTTGTCATACTTACGCCAGATGTGAGCCTCGCGCAAATGCAGTTTGACGAGCCTGTCGATGACGGCGGGCCGCTAATTTCCGGAAAGGCACAACGCGCGTCCACTTCTCGCTGGCCCGCCACGCGCATCTTCAACTCTGATATCGGCGGCTGCACTACCACGCTGGTAGGGCCACGCGCCATCCTCACCGCCGCCCATTGCGTCGAAAACGGGACGGGTGCGGAGATGAAACATCGCGGCAGCTGGGTTACCGTGACCACCTGCTCCCACCACCCCAAATACGACGGCGCAAACAGTTGGGATTACGCGCTCTGCGAACTCGCCGAAGACATACACAACGTGCCTTTTGAGGTTATTAACACCTCACGAAGCTATCCCCGTGAAGGCCACGAACTAGCACTTCTAGGCTATGGCTGCATCTCGGACCCCAAAGACCCTGCCGTGACGTTCTCCAACACCAACCGCGCGCTCTATGGCGGAATTGCCCCCGTGGTCGCGCGCTTCACCGACACCACTACCTACATCAAAACTACAGGCGAATCGGGTGGTTGTTTCGGCGATTCAGGTGGCGCGGCATACATCCAGTTTTCCAATGGTCGGCGCGAGATCGTAGGCGTGATGTCTCGCGCGCTAGTTGCAAGCGAGGGAGTCTTTGTGGGTGACACCTACATCTCCACCACCTCCCACATCGACTTCGTAACTTGGTCCGAAGACTGGGTTGACGCGACCAGTGCCGCCATCTGCGGCATTTCGCTTGACGCAAAGGGGTGCAGATCGTGAGGAGAGATCAGATATCTTACAGAGTTTTCAAACGGGCTCTGTGGAGCGCCATTATTGTCTCCTGTGCCAACTTGGCAATCGCTCAAGACGCACCCGCCGAAACAAACGAGTTAATCGGTCTGTCACTCCATGGCCTTAACCTAACCGAAATTTCCCCTGAGATCGAGGCGAGCATCGCCGCCTGGGCCAACCCAATCATCGTGACCGTCCCGGAAGGCCAAACGCCTAGGGAAGCCGCATCAAAAGCGTGCCCCAATGCAGGCGACGCATATTGGGATGTTTTCCAGACGCGCAGCACCGAGTGGAACCCGCACTTGCCCGCTGGCTTTGACATCAATGCGACGCTCAACGGCAACCATATTGTACTCGCGCCCAATTGCATTCAAAGCCACTCCCAAAACGTCACGATCGGCCGTGGCGAATGGCTGTCACGCGACGTCGCTGGCGATTACATCTCAGAACTTGAGGCCAACACGTCTGGCGTCGGAGGCAGCAGAAGCGTGGCGGTACAGGACTTCTCTGAAAGCGTCGCGATCCTTAACAACCGAAACCTTTCGAGTTTGAGCAGCCTGCAGGAAGGAGAAGAGTTGTTGATCCCATTGCCTAGGGCAGATTTCATCACGACGATCGAAGGGGCAAATGCAATTTCGGAGACAGTGCGCGACTCGTTCGATGATTGGTCGGTGGACATTAATGCACCAAGCATCGGAGGCGGATCCTTTGTCGCCCAATCTGAACCGGCAATGGCAGTTGTTTCCGACAACGAGCAACCAGAAACTTGCAGTGGACAGAGCGAAGGCAATTTGCTCCAACGCCACTCGGCATCGTTTGCAGAAACCTATGAGGCCATTTTTTGGAACATGCGCGAAGCGCGTCGTGTCGGACGGCGAACACCGTCCAAGACAGCGATTGCCATACTGGACACTGGCTTGCCCGATACGGACTGGTGGCGCACAGGGGGGTTTGTAAAGCCGATTAAAGAGAATGAACCGGACACTATGTTCCTGCCAGAAGCGCTTCGCACAACGTTTGCTGCGAGCACAGAAGACTATGCGGCAAAGTTCGGTGCCGCATTTTCAGAGGCCGTATCAAGGGGCAAAACACATACAGAAACCGTGTTGGGTGCCGCCTTGGGGGGATACTATGCCTACCTGTTCAACGCATCATTTGGCGTGTTTGAACCAAGCGTCTATTCTGTTTTCGAGTTGATCCCGACCGGCGACATGAGGTTTCCCTTCGCTTTCGCGCCCGAAATCAATGAAATCGAGAACGCCATCGAAACAATTGCTGACGTCGGCCAGAGCTTTATCGTGAATATCAGCGCCGGCACGCCAGTCGACCGGAACGAAACCATTCTCAAGGCTTTGAAGTCTTCGCAGGGCGGTAAAGACCTTTTCATTGTCGCTGCTGGCAATAGCGGGGAGAACGCAGCAGTTGATGGAAGTAAACTGTATCCTGCCAACTACGGGGGTGAAAACGCCGAGGACATGTCATTGATCACTGTTGGCGGCTACCAAAATGTGCCTTGGGGCATATGGGAGCGCTCAAATCGCGGAAATCATGTGGATATACTTGCTTTGAGCTGCGACGTGCAAACCGTGCGATTCTCAGGTAACAACGCGCGCAATCTTGTCACGCTCGATCATGACATGGGCACTTCGTTGGCCGCGCCCCGCGTAACGTTTACGGCGGCGATCATACAACACCTACTCAGCCATCGACAAAACCTGGACAGGGTCGACAACGAATCTATGGTGATCAAACACCGTTTAATGAGCTCTTCGGATTTGCATCCGTCCCTCGAGCAATACGTTGTCGACGGGCGCGTTTTGAACATCGCAAAAGCGGTAAATGTCTTTTCCGATTTGGTTGAGTTCGCTTCGGGTGAGACAATGCGAGGGACAGTCTCTTATCAGACGGGCACGTCACCAATCGACGTTTGTGGAGATGGCACCAGAATTGACCCGTCTAGCATTCTAAAGATCGCTGAGTGGAAACCTGAAACTGGGGATAATTACAAAATTTATTATACAACGGACCGGAGCAAGAAGCTGCAGAGCTGCGTCAATTTTCAGCCCCCGCGCCTTGAGTTTGTGCCAGCTGCGGGCGCAAAGGACCCGATTTTGTTGGACTCATTCAAAGACATTGTCTTTTCTACACAGCGTCTTTGACAAAAGAACTGAGCCTTTCAGCGCGGATGAGCTTTGATCTCAGGCAAAAAGCGCCCGATGCTTGGTCGGTCTGACGGCCAAGTAATGAATCGCCATTGCTTCGTGTTACGATTCTACGCCTGCCATGGGTGAGTCATCGTGGTAGACCATGAACGAATTTCCCCACACGTACTCAAGGTCGAGCATCTTGCGAATGTGCCACCAGACAAAAGCATCATCCAACATAGCTCCAAACCGTCTAACTTGCACATTATTTGTCCTACCGAAAGCTCACACATGCAGCGTCGGACTTCTTGGGCCAAAACAGTTCTGAACCTGCACACATCTATATTTGGTGGAAATGCACCAAATGCGAATTCGCGCTTGGTCCCTCGTTGTATCAACTCTACGGCAAGCAGATCATGCTCCTGCAGCGAAAGTCCGGTTCGGTGAACTGCGTTGCGGTATTAGCTGACTTAGTGAATGTCGGCTCTGGGCCGTCTTTTGTCGGATGGCCGGGTTTGCAACCCCGGCCACCCAGCTCCTGAAATCAGGAGTGTCAGTTTGGTCCTAACGCTGCGCCAAACGTTCATTGAGCCATTCGTGCACTTCACTCTCCAACCAACCGACCCGGTTCGGGCCCAGCTGTACCCGCTTGGGGAATTGGCCTACCTTCTCCAGGCGCGCGATGTGTTGCGGTGAGTACAAAACCAGCTCCTTGACCTGGCGTTTTGATAGTATCCTCATCACGATCTCTCCATGATAGAAGAGCATCGCGATGCTCGGGTTTCGACAAATCTCCCGAGAGATCTTCAGTCTAGAGAGTAAGCCAGTCTGTCGGCAAGAAGATTGAATTGGGCGGCTTGCCGTGGGTTATCGATCCAAAAGGTGTGCGTTTTCCTCTTGCCACTGTCGAGCACTCTCCAAGTCTTCCTCGTTTGGAAACGGAAATCGATGTCTGTTGCCATCGTATCGTGAGTGGTCAGGTTCTTGGTAGTAGTGTTTGTCGGCGATATCGTACAGTGCAGCAGTGAAATCGCCTTGAGACAAATCCTGTTCTACCAGCTCAATTAGGACTGGTACCGCGCGCTTTGGCAAACATTCCTTTTCGCGTAAGAATTGGATGTATGGTGTTTCGTTCATATACTTGGAATCTAACAAAAAATCGGCATTTGTCGAATCCAATTGCGAGTCAGGAAACGGAATCTGTCAAGTGTCAAATAGACGCCCCAGGTGAGCTTCATACGCCGTCACCGCGACCTTCATCTCTTCCAGGTACGTATGCCGGTTGTATATCGCCGCCACTCCACTGATCGTCCCAGAAACGTGATTGAGTAGCTTTTCTGTGACGTGGATGGGTGTGCCGATTTTGGCATGTGTTGTCGCAAATGTGCGTCTGAGATCGTGCAAAGTGTATGCAGCGACATCTTCAAGGTATGCGTCGAAGCGTGACTTGGCCTTGCCCCAGCCGTTGAAAACAGTACCGGCTGCGTGACTGGACGGAAAGAGACAGTTGTTGATGCGTGGCAGCCCGGCGAGCGCATCATCTAGCAACACTCCAATGGGGATGGTGAGCGCGCGTCCGTTTTTGGTGAGTTCTGCCGGAAGGCAGATCGTGCGTTCAACTTCATCAATGAAGTCCCATTGTAGATTGGCAGCTTCGTTCCGGCGCAGTCCCGTCAGAATCAGTACTTGTACGATAGCGCCATAGGGGTAGGGGGATCGTTTCGCTTCGTGCCAAACTGCCCTTAGTTCGTCGTCGTTGAGCACCCGTTCGCGGGCTTGCGGTGGCTTGAACCCTTTAACTCCCTGCAATGGACTGGATGCTAACAGGTCTTCACGAATAGCCCAGTTGAATAGGGTGCGTGCAGCCACGAAGGCGTGATGTTGTTCGCTGGCGGAAGTCTTGATCCGGCGAATACGTTGGAGCACGTCTTGCTTGCTGATGTCTGCAAGGTTTCGTTGGCCAAACTTGAAGTGGGCATCCAAACGCTTCCGATAATAGGTCACAGTGTTTGGCTTGTTCTTGCGTTCGCAGTCCGTGAGAAACCGGTCTCGAGCAGCGGACCAAGTAATTGAGCGTTTAACGTCCAACCCCAGCGTGAATTCCGCTAGCAGCTCTTTTGCTTTATCACGCGCTTGCTTGAGGCTGACTGTGGGATAGCGTCCAATGGTCCTGCGCGTTCGATTGGGTCCATACACTACGACAAAGCTCTTTGCGCCGCCTTGAGACACGCGAATTCCAAATCCAGACAGACCTTCATCCCAGAAGGTTGTTTGTCCCGAGGCGGGCGCGGAGAGGGACTTCAATGTGCGATCAGACAGGGCAACAGATGGCATTCTTAGGCTCACTATAGGCTCAGAAAAAGCGCGTGATTGGGTGTTATACAGTGTTCCGCTATGTTCAGGTTTTTAATATTTATATATATAAATCATAAGGTTGTGTTTGTCTATGTTCAGCTATGAAAATCTCCCAAGATGGATTGAAAATCCTCGTGTCGGTGGTTCGATTCCGCCCCCGGGCACCATACAAACCTCCAGGTCTATCCAGATTTGTCCAATGTATCTGTAATTGTTGCAGATTTGGAAAATGACTGTCCACGGTGTTCCATGTTTGTCCGTTCCAATCCGCGCAAATAGTTGGTATTATGCATGGTATCAAATTGCGGAGCGTTCGAATGTCCCTGACAGATATGGCATTGAAAAGTTTGAAGCCTTCAGACAACGCATACAAGCGATCTGATGCACACGGCTTGTACATTCTCGTAAAACCGAACGGATCAATGCTGTGGCAGAAGCACTATCGCTTCAATGGCAAGCAAAAAGTTATGTCCTACGGGCCCTACCCATTGATTTCCTTGAAGGAAGCTAGAGAAAAGCGTGACAAGGATCGCAAACTTCTACTTGAAGGTATCGATCCGATGGCAGTGAAGCGTGAACGAAAGCTCGCGTCTGAGCGCGCCCAACGTGGGCGTTTCGAAGTCGTTGCTGCCGAGCTGCTGGATAAGAACCGCGCCGAAGGAAAGGCTCCTGCCACCCTGAAGAAGAAGTCGTGGCTTATCGAACTCGCAAATAAAGACCTCGGGGCAATGTCGGTCATGGAGATCACGCCGAGTGATGTTCTCGCGGTTCTCAAAAAGCAGGAGCGGTCTGGGCACATCGAGACCGCCAGCCGATTGCGAACCTCTATCGGAGAAGTCTTTCGGTACGCGATTTCTAGCAGCCTTACGCAGAACGATCCCACTTTGGCTCTGAAAGGAGCTTTGGTTCAGAAGCGCGCTAAGAACCGTTCTGCAATTACCGATCCGCAACGCCTTGGCCAGTTGATGAATGCAATAGATGGGTATTCTGGCTACAGAGTGGTTTCGCTGGGCTTGAAATTGCTCGCGATGTTGCACGTTCGTCCTGGTGAACTGAGACTTGCAAAGTGGGGCGAATTTGACCTGGAAGGCGCAAAGTGGGTTATTCCAGCTGATCGCATGAAAATGCGGAAACCTCACATCGCCCCACTGTCGCATCAAGTGGTCGAGACACTGAGAGACCTAGAACAGCTTTCGCATCGTGATGGTATGGTTCTTCCTTCACAACGCCGAAAGGTCGACCCACTCAGCGAAAACACATTTAACAAAGCACTTCGGATGATGGGCTTCACCAAGGAAGAGGTTACGGCCCATGGTTTCCGGGCAACGTTCTCGACGCTTGCGAACGAAAGCGGGAAATGGAACCCTGATGCCATTGAGCGAGCACTTGCACACGTTGATGGCAATGAAGTGCGAAGAGCTTACAACCGTGCGGCATTCTGGGATGAGCGTGTAGAAATGGCGCAGTGGTGGGCGGATAGCTTAGATTGTTTCGGTTTAAATGCCCGCGCACCTTTCGTAGCGGTGGAGGCGGTCAATGAGTGATAGCGCACCTGATGTCTCGATCAAAGTCGAGTACTGGGGAACAGCAGAGTTTTGGACTTGGGAAGAGTTCGAATACTTGGCAGTGGGAATTGACCCCTACAAGCTCAAGACATCTGATCCGAGTATGCATATTGATACCAAGCTAGACGAGCGCAAGAAGCTCAGAGAGCATCTCAGGTTTCACTTCCGGGAGCATGATAGCCTTTTTGGTAGGATGCGGCCTTTGGAAGGCATTGATTATGCAGCTCGTGCAAATGTGTCCCTGCCGGAAGAGCTGACTTCCAAAGTCAAACGAGTTTCAGCTTCCCCAATTTCTCAATTGGATCGGGAGCTTTCGGGCGCTGAGTTAAACACCCATAACAAGCTCCTGCGGACGTTCTTAGGCGTTTCAATTGCCAAGTATGGCTATGACCCAGATGCTGAACGACAGAAAGCGATTTCGAATATCGTCGCCGACCTTGAGGCCGTTGGTCTGGCTGCAGATGCCAAGACAATTCGCGCAAGGCTCACGGAAGCGTTCGAAACTCTGAACGCGGATCAAGAAGAAAAATTGAAGAAGTATGTTAGCGAGTGCAACGAGAAATTGTGACAATCCCTAATTCCTTCAGGAACTCCCACTAGAGCAATTCGTGCCAGACTAATCCGTCTCCATCCGAAACAAGATGGAGCGGTCCAATGTCGTCCGATAGATCAAATATACCAAAACCCTTACTTCGCTTGAGCGAAATTGTCAGGCCCGATGGCTGCTTGCCCATCGGGAAATCTTCATGGTGGGCAGGAGTGAAGGCTGGGAAGTTCCCAAAGCCCATCAAGCTTGGCCCGAAAATCTCGGCGTGGAAAGCCGAAGATATCGAGCACCTAATCAACAATGGCATCGACTGAGCAAGTGGCAGCCGTCGCAACGCTTCAGGTCACGAACGCCCATTGCTTCGGCTGTCCGGCCTCGGTCTCTCAAGAAAAGGGAAACTCCAATGGACAACCTAAATGTAACATCTGCACAAGCGGCAGTCCGCCACGCAGATGTATTTCAAGAAAAGCTCCGCGTGCTGGACAGCGCCGCAGTCGGCGTCATCCTGTGCCGCACACGCGAACCGCACCGTGCTGTGGAAGCAATCCGCAACTATGCCTTCAGCCGTGACAGCATGGCGTTCGCCAACTGGAACCACATCTTTGGTTGGGAGACGTACAACCGCGAAGACCCGCTGGCAGACCCCAGCGCTGACGGTGAGCTTTCCCCGGTCGCAGCCCTGAACGCCATCGGCGGTCTTGGACAAGGCCAGACAGCCAAGCCCAATGGCTTCTACACCATGACGTTCCCGCACTTCTGGATGAAAGAGAACCAAGGCGCTCGTGTGCCTATCATCTTTGCCATCAAGGAATACGCTCGCATGTTCAGCGAGAGCAAGCGCCGCCTTGTCCTGATCGCACCCGAGGGCACCACGCTCCCCACAGAAATCCAAGAGGATGTGGTGACACTGGACTTCGACGTGCCTTCCTACGCTGAGCTTTCCGCCAGCCTCGACTACCTGATCGACACTACGTTCGCGGCCAAGAAGCCCAACATCGTAGGTGACGGTCGCGCTCGGATCGTGGCCGCAGGTATGGGCATGAACCAGCAAGAGTTCGAGACGGCAGTCAGCCGTGCCATCGTGACACACCGCGCCAGTCTGCCCAACGTCAACCTCGAAGATATCGTTGAAGAGGTGATGAAGGTGAAGACCGAGGTGGTCAATCGCTCCGAGGTTCTTGAAGTGATCGCCGCAGGCAAGATGTCCGACATCGGTGGTCTCGACAACATGAAGGAATGGGTCGCAAAGCGTCGTGCATGTTTCTCAGATGAGGCCCGCGCGTTCGGTATCGAAGCCCCAAAAGGTGCTGGCCTATTTGGTCCGCCCGGCACGAAATTGGCAGGACAGCCAGCAGGTTCGAAAGTGCTGACTGCCGACGGCACGTGGAGGGAAATTCAGGAGCTGAAGATCGGAGACCAAATTATGTCACAGGCAGATGATGGCAAGGTAAGTCCCGCCTCGAGCACAAGCATTTATGAAGCTGAGCAGCAGGAAAT
>ERZ1740072.1186-NODE-1186-length-10155-cov-4.245644_pt1 | contig 10155 bp, 11 predicted proteins | sample MGYA00581733_ERZ1740072 | MGnify/ENA primary metagenome ERZ1740072 (study PRJEB43018, sample SAMN04849741) | marine metagenome | isolation source: floating plastic debris | place: Pacific Ocean | collected 2008-08-30 | study: EMG produced TPA metagenomics...
CAAGCACGGGAAAGGCGCGCGTGTCCTGTTCGATCAGGATGCGGGCGCCGGCGCGCAGGGCAATGTCCAGTTCGGGATGGTCATAGAGGTCCTGCAGGCGGATCTGGCTGCGCGCGTCGCCGCGAATGACCGTGACCTGAGCCACTTCGGGCTCGATGGTGACACCGCCTGCACGGGCCAGCATCGTGGCCAGCGTGCGGGTTGGACGTTCGATCGCGTAGACGCCTTGCGCCCCGATGGCCCCGATCAGCGACACGGTCGCGCCGTCACCTGCCACGCGGCGCACCTGCACCTGCGGGTCCGGGGTCTGCTCTTCGAGCTTGTTGGTGATGATGCGGCGGATTGCTTCGGGCGTGTTGCCCGCCGCGCGGATGCGGCCCGCATAGGGCACAAAGATAAAGCCTGCGCCGTCCACCTGCACCTCTTCGAGGATGGTGGAGTTGGCGCCCTGGCCAGCCAGCAGCCCGTCATCGACATTTTCCCAGATGGTGAGGCCCAGCACGTCGCCCGGCCGGATCGTGTCGGAGCCGACAACGCCCGCATTCACCAACTGATCCGAAAAGCCCAGCGTCGGTGTGACCGCAGTGGCCCGCGTCACGCGGTCGTTGACGGCCACGACAAAGGCGTCCCCCTCCTGCTGGACGGAGCCTGCAAAAATCTCGCGCTTGTTGGGGCCGACGCGCGGCAGACCGCAGGATGCAACCAGCGTACAGATCAAAAACAACGCGACGACGCGCGCCCAGCGGAATGTGGGGAAAGTCACTGCTACGGTCTCCTCGACCTGATGTTCTGCCTCAAAGCGCCGGTTTTGCGGCGCTGTGTTTATTGTCGTCCGGCCCGGTTTTCCGGCGCCCATTGCGTGTCAACCTACCGGAGTCACGATCAAAAATCCAGCCATAGGGGTTGTGTGGGTCATGTGACCAACCGCAACTGTTGCCTTGGGGCCGCGGTGCCGGAGGCCAGCGCGTCATACGGATCCTCTGGCGACAGCATCATGTCGACCACCTGCCGCAGGAGCTGCCTGCGCCCGCGCGCGGAATAGAAACCGCCGGGCAGCTGGCTCGTTTCCAGCAGGTAGCGGCGGTAATCCTTGTAGGCGCGGTTGTCAGGGCGGGTTGCTCCGGCAAAGAAGTCGGGCAGGGGCTGGTCGCTGACGAATTCGGGCTTGGCAAATACCGCGCGGCCAAAGACCTTGAGCGGGATACCCCGCCACAGCACCTGCTGGGCCGCCGTGGAATTCACCGTCACCGCGCTGCGCGCATCGTTCAAAAGCTGCGCCAGCTTACCGCCGCGGACATAGTGCACGCGGCCCTGCAAGCCCTTGTCGCGGGTCATTTTGCGTATTGTGCGGCGGATCGGTGCGCGCCCGTCTTCGAGCGGATGCGCCTTGATCACCAGATGGTGGTGGCCGGGCGCGCCCTGGGCGAAGCCGTCAATGACCTGTTCGAGAAATTCGGTCATGGTGGAGAAGGGCGAATGTTCCTGAAAGCTCGAGTCGTGTTCCAGTTGCAGGAGTGCCAGGTGGTAGGGAAAGCCGCCAAAGCGGATGCGCATGGTCGCCTGTATCCGGTCCAGGGTCTGGAACGGCATCAGCAGCAGGCGTTTGAGGTAAAGCTGGAATTCCCGAGCCACCGACAGCGAGCGGTGCGGCTGGAAGTTGCGATACTGACCGTTCCGGAACATCACGAACCAGTGGTAAAGCGCGCCGTAGAACACGTGCTGGCGCATGTCGCCCCAATGCCCCGGAGGCAGCGGCGCCTCCATGTCCGACAGGGCGAGGGCGGCCTGCATGTCGGCCACCGACATCTCCATCAGCCGCGAATTGCCGTTGGTGCCGCCACGTTCATAGGTGACCCAGTAGGGGCGCATATACCCTTCTTCGAAGACATGGACGGTAAGGCCGCGGCGCCGGGCCTCGGCCACCGCTTCGGCGTGGACCGGCCGCACATCGCCATAAAGCACGATATCGGTCACACCTTTGTCCGCGATCAGCGTCGTGAAGGTGTCGGGCCAATCCCCGGCGGTGCCGCGATAAGGGATGTAGCTGGCGGGATGAAACCAGAAGGCGCGGTCGCCGGCATTAAAACCCACGCGCCACACTGTGGCCCCCGCACGCCGCAACATCGCACCCAATCGATGAAAGAAGGGCCCGTGTGGCCCCTGCAGGAACAGGAACACGCGAGTGTCGGGGGCGGTCAAGGTCATCTCGTTTCTGATACGCGGCATGTCGTTAACTCAAGATGAACACCTGACTGGGGCGATTTTATGGCTGATGGCGGTGTTTGATGCAATCGGCGTGGTACTTGCCCTCGCGCCATCACGCCGCTACCTGCGATGCAAGCGCGGGAGATACGGCATGTTCACAGGCATCATCACGGATATAGGCACCATTACGGATGTGGTCGAAGAGGGCGATCTGCGGGTGCGCATCGGCACCGGCTATGACACGGGCAGCATCGACATGGGCGCGTCCATCGCGTCGGATGGCGTGTGCCTCACCGTCGTCGATCTGGGGCCGGACTGGTACGAGGTGCAGGTGAGCGCGGAGACCGTGTCCAAGACCAACCTGTCGGCCTGGGCTGTCGGCAAGCGCGTGACCCTCGAGCGCGCGTTGCGGGTGGGCGACGAGTTGGGCGGGCATATCGTGTCGGGCCATGTGGACGGCGTGGCAGAGGTGGTGTCGGTGGTGGACGAGGGCGACAGCACGCGGGTGCAGCTGCGCGCGCCCGAGGCCCTGGCGCGGTTCGTGGCCCCCAAGGGGTCGGTCGCGCTGAACGGTACGTCGCTGACCGTGAACGAGGTCGAGGGTGCCGTGTTCGGTATCAACTTTATCCCGCATACCAAGCAGGTCACGACCTGGGGCGATGTGGCGGTCGGCGATGCCGTCAACCTCGAGATCGATACGCTGGCGCGCTACGTCGCACGCCTCGCCGAGGTCGGCTGATCCGAAGGACAGGCTGCGCCTGACGCCATGCTTGGTGTGGGTGGCCTGCGTGCGCGCCGGATGACGGGCGTGGGGTGCCGGGCTGGCCGGCCCTCCGGGGGGGATTTTTCGGGGACAGAGACGGAAATGCGCATGCGCTGTGCGTGGCGTTTCGCTGGCAACCGGAGTTTGGTTCGGCTATGTGGCGGGCGAATGTTGCCAAAGGTGCCCCATGAGCTTTGAAACGCCCGGACCGGTCGAGAAGGACCTCGCCAACGCCATCTCTCCGATCGAGGAGATCATCGAGGAAGCGCGGCTGGGCCGCATGTTCATTCTGGTCGATCACGAGGATCGCGAGAATGAGGGCGATCTGGTGATCCCGGCAGATTTTGCCACGCCGGAGGCGGTGAATTTCATGGCCACCCACGGGCGCGGTCTGATCTGTCTGACATTGCAGGCGGAGCGGATCGAAGCGCTGGGTCTGCCGATGATGGCGATGCACAATTCGTCCCGGCACGAGACGGCGTTTACCGTGTCGATCGAGGCGCGCGAGGGAGTCAGCACCGGGATTTCCGCGGGCGACCGGGCGCGGACCATCGCCACGGCGATCAACCCGCAGGCGACGGCTGCCGATATTGCTACACCGGGCCACGTGTTTCCCCTGCGCGCACGCAAGGGCGGCGTGCTGGTCCGGGCGGGCCACACCGAGGCGGGCTGCGATGTGGCGCGGCTTGCCGGGCATTACCCGTCAAGCGTGATCTGCGAGATCATGAAAGAAGATGGCGAGATGGCGCGCCTGCCGGATCTTGTGGACTACGCGGCGATGCATGGGCTCAAGATCGGGACGATTGCGGATCTCATCGCCTATCGGCGCCGGCATGACAATCTGGTGGTTGAGACCGACCGCCGGGTGATCACCTCGCAGCACGGCGGCGACTGGGACATGCGGATTTTCACCGACCAGACCCACGGGATCGAACATGTAACGCTGTCCAAGGGGGACCTTGGGACCGATGAAGCGGTGCTGGTGCGGACGCATGCGCTCAACGAGGTGACGGACATTCTGGGCCTGGGGTCCAAGCCGGTGGGAGAGTTGCCGCGTGCCATGGAGGCGATTGCCGCGGAAGGGCGCGGCGTTGTTTGCCTTTTCCGTGAGCCGCGCAAGGCGCTGTTTTCCGAAGAGGAAGACGGACCACGCGTCGTCAAGAATATCGGGCTGGGCGCACAGATGCTGTCCAATATGGGCCTGACGCGCCTGATCCTGCTGACCAACAGCCCGCGCACGACTTATGTGGGCCTGAGCGCTTATGACCTCGAGATCGTGGGCACGCGTCCCATTCCAGGAGATATCTGATGGCATCCATCGAACACCATGTGCTGGACCGACCCGGCTTTGACGAACCGACCAAGCTCCTGATCGTCGTGTCGCCCTACTACAAGGCCATCGCGGACAATATGGTCGCCGGTGCCAAGGCCGAGATCGAGGCGGCCGGCGCGACCTGGGACCTGATCGAGATGCCCGGAGCGCTGGAGATCCCCACCGCGATTGGCATTTCGGAGCGGATGTCGAATTTTGACGGCTATGTGGCCCTGGGCTGCGTGATCCGGGGCGAGACGACGCATTACGAGACTGTGTGCAACGACAGCAGCCGGGCGCTGCAATTGCTGGGCCTGCAGGGTCTGTGCATCGGCAACGGCATCCTGACCGTGGAAAACGTGGAACAGGCCGAGGTCCGCGCCGATCCTGCCGGTCAGAACAAGGGTGGCGGGGCAGCGGCCGCGGCCTTGCACCTGATCGCGCTCAGCCGTAAATGGGGCCGCCAGAGCAAAGGCGTCGGTTTCAAACCGACCGGAGAGGACACGATCCTCGCAGGTGATATGAGGCCCAAGACGGCATGACCCTTTCGGGAAACCAAAACCGCTAGATGCGGTCGGCGGCACGACTTTATGCGGTGCTGGCGCGTTTCCAGATGGAGCAGTCGGGCCAGACCGGTGATGCGATCCGCACCGAATTCATGGATCACCGGTTTGGGGCGGTCTATGACGGGGACGCATTGGCCGAGGGAGACCCGGACCATTTCGCGCGCGTGATGGAGGATGCGGTGAACTACCAGGCGCCGATCGATCAGGCGACGGACCGGGCGTTGGTGGCGAAATGGCCGATTGCGCGGATCGACCCGACGCTGCGCGCGCTTTTTCGTGCGGCGGGGGCCGAGTTGCGGGACAGCGGAACACCGCCGCGCGTGGTGATCACCGAATATGTGGATGTGGCGCGCGCCTTCTTTCCGGAGGGGCAGGAGCCGAAATTCGTCAATGCGGTGCTGGATCACATGGCACGCGAGGCGCAGCCAGAGGCATTTTGACGGATTTTGGCCCGCATGCGCCGCGCGGTTCTGGACAAGATGTCGCACAGGCCTAGGTGCAGCGCATGACTGAAAACGCACTTCTCCGCCTCTTTCTGAACGCAACCGCCATCGGCTTTGGGTTGTCGGCGCTGCTGGTGACAGCGCTTTGGGTGTTCAACGTGAACGGATTTCACGACACGTTGTCGCATTCGCGCGATGCGCTTTTGGCTCTTGTGCTTATCTGGGTGTCGAACGGGCTGCTTTTCGCCGCCGTGCAGGTGGGGTATGCGGTCCACCGGATCGGGGACGCAGACTGAGCCCCGCCAGAGGTCGGAGGGGCAACATGCGCGCAATGCAGGTTACGGAACTGGGGCAGCCGCTGGCGCTGCAGGACGTGGCGCGGCCCGAGGTCGGGCCGGGCGAGGTGCTGGTGCGCGTGGCGGCCTGCGGGTTGAATTTTGGCGATCTGCTGATCGTGAAAGGGACCTATCAGGAAAAGCCGCCGCTGCCTGCGACGCTGGGCATGGAAATGGCCGGCACAATCGAGGCGGTGGGTGACGGTGTGGCCGATCTAGCCGTGGGCCAGCGTGTGGCGGCCTATGCCGGGTTTGGCGGGCTGGCGGAGTATGCGGCCCTGCCGGCCGAGATATGCGTGCCGATCCCGGATCAGATGCGCTTTGTCGATGCGGCAGCGTTTCTGGTGGCCTATGGGACCAGCCATGTGGGGCTCGACTACAAGGCGCGGCTGCAGCCGGGGGAACGGCTGCTGGTGCTGGGCGCGTCCGGCGGCGTCGGGCTGACGGCGGTCGAGTTGGGCAAGCTGATGGGGGCTGAGGTGATTGCCTGCGCCCGTGGTGCGGACAAGCTGGCGGTGGCGCGGCAGGCCGGGGCGGATCATTGCCTCGACAGTGACACTTGCGATCTGAAGGCCGAGGTGAAGGCGCTGGGTGGCGCGGATGTCGTCTATGACCCGGTGGGTGGCGCGCTCTTTGATGCAGCATTGCGCGCGTGCAACCCCGAGGCGCGGCTGTTGCCGCTGGGCTTTGCCAGCGGGACGGTGCCGCAGATCCCGGCCAACTACCTGCTGGTCAAGAACCTGACCGTGCTGGGGTTTTACTGGGGCGGCTACACGCGCGTGAACCCGCGTGTGCTGACGGACAGCTTTGCGGTGCTGTTTGACTGGTACGCGGCCGGTCGGCTGACGCCGCATGTGAGCCATGTGCTGCCACTGGAACAGGCCAATGACGGGCTTGAACTGCTGCGCACGCGGGCCGCGACGGGCAAGGTCGTGATCGGCATCGGGATGTGAGCGGGCGTTTTCCGCCCGCTCAATACCGGCCCTTGATCTTGCCGCGGGCAAGCACCTGCGCTTTTTGCCGCTCGCGGAGAAAAACGAATAGGCCCGCGCCGAGGATCAGCGACATGCCCAGCCACACCTCCCACATCGGCACGTCGCCAAAGACGACAAAGCCCCAGAAGACAGCCAGTGGCAGGCCGACATATTCGAACGGTGCCACGGTCGCGGCATCGGCCAGTCTGTAGGCCTGGCTGAGACTGTAACCGATGATCGCGGCGTTGACCCCGAGACCGGCAAACACCCACACGTCATCCGGCGCGGGCCAGACCCACGCCCGCAGCAGAAAATTGACGGAGGCGTTGGTCGACCCTTCGGCAAAGCGCCCGTCGCCTGCGACCGCGAAGAACACCGCCGACACCAGGATGAACATCGCCTGGATGTAGATGGCCATGGCGCTGGCCTTGCTGTCCACCCCCAGCTTGCGCGTCAGCAACTGGTTCAGCGCGTAGGTCAGTGCCGACAACACCGGCAACAGCAGCACGATCCGGCTGACCTCCAGCGTATCGGACCCGGCCCAGGGTCGCTGCATCACCAGCACACCGACAAACCCGACCACCACCGCACCGATCCGCAGGGGGCCGACCTTTTCGCCCAGCATCGGGATCGACAGCAGCGTGATGAACAGGGGGGCGGCAAAGAACAATGCGGTGGCGTCCGCCAGCGGCAGCACGGCCAGCGCCAGAAAGAATGTCATATTCGCGATCACGATCAGCAGCCCGCGGGTGGCGTGCAGCCAAGGATGCTGCGTGCGCAGGATGCTCCAGCCGCCCTCGAACTGAACGATGACAAGCCCAAACAGGATACCGATGCCCGACCGGACGAACACCAGTTCGTGCAGCGGATAGTCACCGGACAACTGCTTGATCAGCAGATCGTTGATCGAGATGGAGAACACCCCGATGAGCACAAAGAGGATCCCCTGCCCGGCGATATTGCGGTCCGCGACAGTCATGATCCAGACCTAGCAGAAGTTGCCGCCCCATGGCTTGCGAATAGCGCATAGCGCTCTTGCAGGCGCTGGGGTATCACGGGGCAAAGACGAAGGGAGACGCCCATGAAAATGTCCGATACCCGCGAAATCGCGGCACCGCCCGCCGATGTCTATGCCGCGCTGCTGGACGCCGACACGCTCAAGGCCTGCGTGCCCGGCGCGACCGAGGTCAGCGGATCGCCTGCAGACGGCTTCGAGGCGACGGTTGTCCAGAAGGTCGGCCCGGTCAAAGCGACGTTCAAGGGTCAGGTCGCCCTGTCCGAGATGACCGAAAACCAGAGCCTGACGATTTCGGGCGAAGGCAAGGGCGGCGCTGCGGGTTTTGCCAAGGGCGGCGCCGAGGTGCGGCTGGCCCCCTCAGAGGTGGGCACCACGCTCAGCTACGACGTGGAGGCCAAGGTGGGCGGCAAGCTGGCACAACTGGGCAGCCGCATCATCGACGGGTTTGCGAAAAAGATGGCGGACCAGTTCTTTGCGAACCTGCAAGAGCATCTCGAAGGTCCGGCAGACCCGGAGACCGAAGAGGCGCCCGAGGGCGAAGGCAAGAAAGGCTGGCTGGGGCGCATCACGGGCAAGAGCTAAGGGCGCGCACATCGCGTTGTGCGTTGCTGCGCTGGTCTCCGGGCCTGCGCTTCTGTAGGGCTCGCGCCAACACAGACGCGGAGTTTGCATGTCACCTATCCTCAGCATCACGGATCTGCGCAAGGCCTACGATGGTGGGTTCGAAGCGCTCAAGGGCGTCTCGCTCGACATCGAAGAGGGCGAGATACTTGCACTCCTCGGCCCGAACGGCGCGGGCAAGACAACGCTGATTTCGACCGTGTGCGGCATCACCCGGCCCACATCCGGCACCGTCACCGTTGCAGGCCACGACATCATCCGGGACTACCGCGCCGCGCGCAGCCTCATCGGCCTGGGGCCACAGGAAATCGCGCTTGAGCCCTTCGAGAAGGTGATCAACACCGTCCGCTTTTCCCGCGGCCTGTTCGGCAAGGGGCGCAAGGATGCGGTGGTGGAGGATATCCTCAAACGCCTTTCGCTCTGGGACAAGCGCGACAATCAGATCCGCGAATTGTCCGGCGGCATGAAGCGCCGGGTACTGATCGCCAAGGCGCTGGCCCATGATCCGCGCGTGTTGTTCCTTGATGAGCCGACCGCAGGCGTCGACGTGGAGCTGCGCAAGGACATGTGGGACATCGTCGAACAGCTGCGTGCCGACGGCGTGACCACGATCCTGACCACGCACTATATCGAAGAGGCCGAAGCCATCGCCGACCGGGTCGCCGTGATCAGTGGCGGGGAAATCCTGCTGGTCGAGGACAAGGACAGACTGATGGCCCGCATGGGGCGCAAACAGCTGATGGTGCAACTGACCGCCCCGCTGGCGGCCGTGCCGGAGGGCCTGTCGGAGTATGATCTGACCTTGGGCGAGGACGGGCAAAGCCTGATCTACAGCTACGACACCAATTCCGAACGCACTGGCATCACGCGCCTGTTGCAGGATGTGGCCAAGGCCGGGCTGCAACTGCGTGACGTGGAAACACAGCAATCCAGCCTCGAGGATATCTTTGTCTCGCTGGTGCACAAAGCGGAGGATGCGGCATGAACTGGTCAGCCATTCGCGCGATCTATGTCTTTGAGATGGCACGGTTTTTCCGCACGATTGCGCAATCGCTCATCTCGCCCGTGCTGTCCACATCGCTATACTTCGTGGTCTTTGGTGCCGCCATCGGAAGCCGTATCCAGGAGGTCGAAGGCGTCAGCTATGGTGCGTTCATCGTGCCGGGACTGGTGATGCTGACGGTCATGACCCAAGGCATCTCCAACGCGTCCTTTGGCATCTATTTTCCCAAATTCATCGGCACCATTTACGAGTTGCTCTCTGCCCCGGTCAACTTTCTCGAGATCGTCATGGGCTATGTGGGGGCGGCGGCGACCAAGGCGATGTTCATCGGGATCATCATCCTGATCACCTCGTTCTTCTTTGTCGACATCACCATACAGCACCCGCTGGCCATGGTGGCGTTCCTCGTGCTGACCTGCGTCAGCTTTGCACTCTTTGGCTTTATCATCGGCATCTGGGCGGGCAATTTCGAGCAGTTGCAGCTGGTGCCGCTGCTGATCATTACACCGCTCGTCTTTCTGGGCGGCTCGTTCTACTCGATCTCGATGCTGCCGCCGGTGTGGCAGACGATCTCGATGTTCAATCCGGTGGTGTATCTGATCTCGGGCTTTCGCTGGTCGTTCTTTGGGCTGGCGGATGTGCCGATCGCGACATCGCTGCTTGCCATCGCCGCGTTCACCGGCCTGTGCCTTGGCGCGATCTGGTGGATTTTCAAATCGGGCTGGCGCATCCGGCAGTGACGTTGGGTGCAATCGGGTCACGACGCGGGGCCCGTCTGCAAGGCCGCCCTTGTTTGCATGTGCGGTCCAATCTACATGGGCGGAGATGAGACGCTGGATCCCCTTCATGAAATCCGACCCGACTGTTGCCGTGATCCGGCTGCAAGGGGTCATTGCGGGTGGCTCGCGCGGCACG
>ERZ1740072.1187-NODE-1187-length-10153-cov-10.689344_pt1 | contig 10153 bp, 6 predicted proteins | sample MGYA00581733_ERZ1740072 | MGnify/ENA primary metagenome ERZ1740072 (study PRJEB43018, sample SAMN04849741) | marine metagenome | isolation source: floating plastic debris | place: Pacific Ocean | collected 2008-08-30 | study: EMG produced TPA metagenomics...
GCTTTTGCAAATATCATTGTGGCTTAGTGTCTTTTTAGATGCTAATTATTGCTAGCTTGGAAAAACTTAATTAATTGTTGTAATTAGTAGATTAAGGCAAGTACTTTTACTTATATTATTTATCTCACAAATGTGATAAAAAGAGCTATGTTTTAATTTTAGATTTGTCAGGGATGGCTGATAAGATTATTAAGGTTCTTGTATGACCATTGATTAGTCAATACAATGTTTAGTCCGACGTATTTAGTGTAGGAGAAGGCGTTGCTGGGTCGTGGGATGGTTTAGCTACATTTTTAACGAATTATTAATAGTTTCAGGCACTACCTCATTCCGCATTTATGCAACACCTAGTACAAGAAATAAATATCACATATAGATATGTGACATGGAGCTAATGTGACATGGATATTATTGTTAATAAACCTCAGTTACCAAATCAGTTTATTCAAGAAATAGCGACTCAAAAAGGTGTAACTCAAACAGAGCTTGATGCTTTGCTACTAGCATTGCAGGGCTTTTCTGGGTCAGAGATTGCCGAGAAATTAAGCATAACTCAAGCAGCAGTAAGGAAAAGGTTAGGAGAAAGTTACAAAAAATTTAAAATCGAAGGCAAGAAAAATAAAAAAATTTACGAGCTTAAGCAGCATTTATTGGAAGATTACCAAGCTTCGGAATCAAAAAAAACAAAAGTCAGTGAAAATTGGAGTGAAGCGGTTGATGTTGAAGGTTTTAAGGGTAGAGCAGAGGAAATTTCAGAATTAACCCGGTGGATTGTGAATCGGAAATGTCGTTTGATTGCGGTGTTGGGATTCGGAGGTATTGGTAAAACTATGCTTGCGGCCAAAATAGTCAAACAGGTACGTGACGATTTTGATTACATAATTTGGCGTAGTCTGAGCAATTCTCCCCAATTAAATGATATTTTGACTGAAATTTTGCAGTTTTTATCTAAGGAAAACCACAGCGATTTTGACTCGGACAATGATAACCACAATAAAAAAATTCTGCATCTAGTTGACGTATTGCGTAAACATCGCTGCTTGATAGTTTTAGATAATGTTGAATCAATATTAGGTAGCAGTGAAGGGAAAGTACATGAATTAGCTGGAAAATATCAAGATGGGTATCAAAATTATGGTGATTTATTTCAAAAAATTGGAGAAACATCCCATAAAAGTTGTTTGTTGCTAACAAGTCGGGAAAAACCATTGCAGGTAGCAATGCTTGAAGGTAAAAATCTACCTGTTAAGGTATTGCAACTTCAAGGATTGAAGTTAGAAGATGCTAATGCCATTCTCAAGGATAAGGGATTTACTAATTCGACTTGTTCAACAAAGCAATTGAAGCAGTTAGTAGACCTTTACTCGGGTAATCCATTAGCACTAAAAATGGTTGCTACGACAATATATGATTTATTTGACAATAACGTTAGTGAATTTTTGAAGCAAATTGGTCAAAAAACGGCTGTTTATGGAGATATTCGCACGCTTTTAGAAGAACAATTTAATCGTTTATCCAAATTAGAGCCACAACTCTTGTATAGGCTTGCAATTAATCGTGATACTGTCTCTCTAGTGCATATGAAGAAAGATTTGATTATACAAGATAATATAAGAATTTTAGAAACTGTAGAGTCTTTATTATGGCGATCGCTAATTGAAAAAGCGGTGGATTATGGTGTTGGAAGATTTAGCCTACAGTCAGTGGTCGCTGAATTTATCACAAAAAGATTGGTTGTACAAGCAGCAGAGGAAATTATTCGTACTAGCGACTCGAAAATTTTTAACGATTTTAAAATTATCAACACATATCCTTTAATTAAAGCGCGTTCGTTAGATTATTTTCGTCAGAGACAAGAGCGTTCAATTTTGGAACCGTTGAATAACCATCTGCTTGAGTTTTTTGATAACAACAAGGAAGAACTAAAATCTCATTTAAAAAGCATATTAGATTTGCTTCGGGATAAACCACCTGCGGAGAAAGGATACGCAGCAGGTAATATCATTAATTTAATGCGTCATCTTCAAATTAATAAACCGCAAATTGATCTAAGTGGAGAGAATTTTTCCAATTTAACGATCCGGCAGGCTTATTTTAAAGATGTGAGATTACAAGATACCAAATTTACAGGTAGTGATTTAAAGAATTCAGTATTTAGCGATACGATGTCGAGTCTCGTATCGGTAGGTTTTAGTCATGATGCTAGATATTTCGCCGCAGGTGTAATTAATGGGGAAGTGCGACTATGGCGAACAGATGAGATAAAACTATTTAGTATTTTGAAAGGACATACCGCTTGGGTATGGGCATTTACATTTAGTCCTAACAATAAAACTATTGCTAGTGGTAGTGCCGATTACAAAATTAAATTATGGGATATTGATAGTGGTGAATGTACTGAGACCTTGAAGCATGATAGTAAAGTATATTCGCTAGCGTTTAATAGTGATGGCAAGCGGCTTGCTAGTGCTAGTGAAGACAAAAGCGTCAAAATTTGGGATATTAACACAGGAGAGCGTGAAAAAACCTTGAGTGGTCATGATGCCCCGGTTTTGTCTGTAGACTTTCATCCTAAACAGAAAGATATTATTGCCAGTAGTGATACTAAGGGTAAAATTAAGCTTTGGAATATTCGTACAGAAGAGTGTTTAAAAACTTTTTACGTACAATACAAAGATTCTTTGATTAAAGAAGAAGATAAAATTATTCATGCAATACATTTTCATCCAGATGGTGAACTACTAGTTAGCTGTGGTGCAGATAAAACTGTTAGACTTTGGGACTTAGCAACGGGGAATGACAAACCTCCTCTTTTCGGTCATGAAGGGAAGGTATATAAGGTGCGCTTCAGTCCTGATGGCAAGATAATTGCTAGTTGTAGTGAAGATAGAACAATAAAATTATGGGATACTGATAGTGGTGAATGTAAGCAAACATTATCCGGTCATACAAGCCAAGTATGGGATATTGCTTTCCATCCCTCGGGACGCACGCTTATTAGTGGTAGCGATGACCAAACAGTAAGAATTTGGAATATAGCAACAATTGGGAATATAGAAGACGAAACTTGCTGGAATATTTTGAAAGGCTATACTCGTGGCGTTTTTTCTTTAGCATTTAGTCCAGACAGTAAAATTCTCGTTAGCGCTCAAAATGGTCAAATACACCTGCGAGAATTAGAAAACCCTGAATGTTGTTATCAGCTACAGGGACATAAAGGGTTAATTCGCTCGGTGGACTTTAGTTCAGATGGTCGTACCTTAGCGAGTGGTAGCGCAGACCGTCAAATTAAGCTTTGGGATATCCAAAATATTCATGATGGTAAAGAGATTTTACGCCTCAAAGAACATGAAAATTGGGTATGGAGTGTAGTTTTTAGCCCTGATGGTCAAACCTTGGCTAGCGGTGGTGAAGATAACACTATTCGTATTTGGAATGTTAAGACGGGTGCTTGTACCCGAGTCATTATGGGACATTCTCAATGGGTGTGCGCCATTGCGTTTAACCCTAGAGATAGTACCATCGCTAGCGGTAGTGCAGACAGTACAGTGAAATTGTGGGATGTAAATACAGGAAAATGTATACGAACCCTGGATGAACACACAGATGTAGTTTATTCTGTAGCATTTAGCCCAGATGGTAAAATTCTTGCAACTGGTAGCGAAGATAAGACTATTAAATTATGGAATCCGATTACTGGAGAGTGTTTGCACACTTTAAGACAACACACTCAACAAGTTTACTCAGTAGCCTTTAGTCCCGATGGTAAAATGCTTGCTAGCGGAAGCGGTGACACTACGATTAATCTATGGCAAGTAGAAACGGGTAAATTATTACATACATTAGCAGATGGACATACACTGCCAATTCGCTGTGTAGCCTTCAGTCCAGATGGTAAATTAATTGCTAGTGGTGGAGAAGATGAGAAAATTCAGCTTTGGGATATCGATACTTACCAGAGTTTTAAGCAACTAAATTCCCGTCGCTTTTATGAAGGAATGAAAATCACTAACATTTCAGGTTTAACAGAACCCGAGAAAGCTTCTTTAAGAGGTTTAGGGGCTGTAGAAGAATCAAAATCAATAAAGACAGATTGAAAAATCTGTCTCACAAAAATAAGTTAGCTAAAATACTCAATTACAAGCAGATTCGCTACCAACCAGCGCAACTGCATGGGGTACCGGACGAGGTGTATAACCCACTAAAGATTTTCCTTTGTAAACTAAAGAGGTACTCGCACCGGAATCGAGCATCACAGCATTTTGAATTTCTGCTTCTGTCAAGACTTTAGCCAGATTTGCTGAATCAAGTTTTTTATTTGAAACACCAATAACAGGAACTCCTTCTTTGTTCATTCCCCAAAAAGCTCTGAAGCGAACTCCATCTGCTCCTTGCAGGAAATCAAAGTAATTTGCGGGTTTTGGTTGACCTTTTTCCACCAACCAAGCTGCACCGACAAATGCATCGGTAACTCCTGGCATTTCTGCTTGGATACCTTTTAACGTATTATGTTTGTCGGGTTCAAAAGGAATATACTTGACTGTAACTGGGCTAATTAGAACTAACGGACGACCTGACAGTTTTTTATTTTCCCCTTTGTTTCCAGGAATGAATTTTTTGCTTGAATAACTATAAACCGGGCCAATCATCACGTTGGAGTTGAGAAATTTCAGGGAAAAGAAACCCCCGTCTACTGCTGCTACAACATTAATTCCACTCTTAGCGATAACTTCTTCTAATTGATAGCGACTATCAGCATGAATTGTTATGGGTTTACCACCAGAAATTAAAGTTAAAGGAATGTTATTAACTGTAGTGTCAACACGTTGAATTGGACTGCTAAAGTTGAATCCCGGTTGCAGCGAGAATACTACTGCTTTACCAAGAGGAACCACTGCCTGTAAAGGTGATGGTATGCTAGCCAACAAATCCAATGTAGATGTATCAAAGTTATTACCATTGAAATAACTTGATAAAGGTGAAGTAAATGTTTGCATTGCAACTTTAGTTCCCTGATGTGAGTTGCTTGCCAATTTAGATACATTAATAGTGGTTTTTAGCAAATTAGAGATTTGACTATTTAAACCAGAATCTTGAATACAAGCGTTGCTTTTATTAGTGGTTCGAGCAGCGGTTTGTGTAATCGGAAATAATTGTAGAAAACTTAGAAAGCTACATATGTAAATCATTACTGGCAGTGGCTTAGTAATGAATTTGTAGTCGAGTATGGGATTTTTAGGCATTAACCTATCAGTTCTTTTTCTCAGAAGAATTCGGACTCTTTTCCGCAATTACCCTGATGAAAATACGTAGCATTAATACAATAAAATTCTAGAGTTAAGGCTAAAGAAACGTGGCTTTAAATATTGTTTTTTTGATACAGTTTTTAGGGATTGGGCAGTAAATGACATCTTGCATCATTGACATTAAGGTCGAATAACACTGGAATCAATTTCAAGGTTTATATACAAAACAAAGTGCTTTAAAACGCACTAAAAGCCATTTTCAATCTGATTTATAGCGGTTCTCAACTTGGTGAGATACAAAGTGTCTGGTTTTAGGGAACAGGGAAAAATTTAGATGTACCTCAGTTATTAGAAAAAGGCCATATCATGATTTATCAGATTTTATTTTTGAGTCTAGGAATTAATTCCTAGCTGGTTTTAAGAATGGAGCAAAATACTAGGAGTAAAAGAGAAATATATTTTAATTAATCTAAATTAAAAGACAAAAACCCGGTATCTCGAAGATACCGGGTTTATTGAAGACTGGAAATTGATTTAAAAGTTTTTTGTCTGCTTTTACAACTGCTTAAAATACTCGATGTTCTAAACTTGGCATTTGACGACGAACTTGTTCAATTCTGGCTGGATTTATTTCGGCGATCGCCACTCCAGGTTTTTCTCCAGCGTCATCTAAAATCATCCCCCAAGGGTCAATAATCATTGCATGTCCGTGGGTTTGACGACGGTCGTAATGTACACCTGTTTGGGCTGGAGCAATGATGTAACAAGTATTTTCAATTGCACGAGCTTGTAACAAGACTTGCCAATGGTCTTTACCTGTAAAAGCGGTAAAAGCTGCGGGAACAAACATTACATCAGCACCCTGTTGTGACATGTGTCTGTAAAGTTCGGGGAATCGAACATCATAACAAACTGAAAGTCCGATATGTCCGAGTTGTTTTGATAAGTACACGTTGGGGAGTTCTTTACCAGCCATTACGGTACTAGATTCTCGGTAAGTGTTACCATCAGGAACATTGACATCAAATAAATGTGCTTTGCGATAGCATGATAATTCCTCACCGTTGGAATCTATCAGCACTGCTGTGTTGTAGACTTTATCAATGTTATCTGAAGGTACGGGGAAACCACCACCAATAATATTAACTTGATAGCGCTGAGCCATTTTTTTGAGGAAAATTTGAGTTTCCTTACCAATAACTTCAGCTTGTGCAAGCTTATCTTTTTCTTCCCCCATAAACGAAAAATTTTCTGGTAAACCCACCAGTTGGGCACCTTTACGCACTGCTACATCAATCAGTTCCTCAGCCTGAGCTAAGTTTGATGCTAAATCGGGCACGCTGGTCATTTGAATAGCAGATGCTAGATAAGAATTCATTCTGTATAAACCTTCTTAGAATTTACGCTCTCGTGTCAATCAAGCTATATGTTCAATCTTAAAAATCAAAATATAAAACAGGTTGGGCATAAAGGTGAGTCGAAAGTTAAAAAAAATTTACTTATACTTGATCTTAAGATATTGCAATCCTCTCTATTTTATACAGACATAAAAAATTCAGGTGGCAAGTAATCATATTTATGATTGCAGCAAAACGGGTATTTAAACATGAAAATAAATCAACAAATATTTCTATTTAATTTATTTAAGTATATTTTTTTAATGTATTTTAATCACAATAGTTAAGATGAGTAAAATTTTTATACCAGTTATCCTTAATACTAATCGTCAAGGTAGAATGAGCAAACCTGTAGCGAAGTTTGTTTACGAACAATTTAGAAAATGAAATGGATACAGAGGCAACTGATACAGTGATGAAAGTAAATACTTCAGCAGCAGGTTTGGAGATAAAAGTTGTTAATGATTAAAGTTTGATAATTAAACTAATTAAACTAATTAGACAAAATAATTTTTTGTTAGGGACTTTAGCCCTTTTAGTTTTATATTTATATTTATACTTGTATTTCTAATTATCAACATAATCGATAATTAATTATGATTGCTCTCGAAGCCTACAGCCTTAAAAAAACTTACCGTTTGAATAATCAAATAGTAGAAGCAGTTAAAAACGTTTCTTTGAATATAAAATCTGGAGAAGTAGTAGCTTTTTTAGGTCCCAATGGTGCGGGAAAAACTACAAGTATTAAAATGATGGCAGGATTAATTAAACCCGATTTTGGGTGGACAAAGATATATGGAATAAATCCTCATAAAAATTCTATTGCATTAGAAAATATTGGTGCTGTTTTAGAGGGTAATCGGAATGTTTATTGGCGATTAAATCCTCAAGAGAATTTAGAATATTTTGGAGTATTAAAAGGACTTACTCACAATCAAGCTCGTAAATCGGGAATTGCGCTTTTAGAAAGGTTTAATTTACAAAATAAACGTCGTACCCCTGTACAGCAGCTTTCCCGAGGAATGCAGCAGAAGTTAGCTTTTGCTGTTGCATTAGTTCATCAACCAAAAATATTATTATTAGACGAACCAACTTTGGGACTTGATGTAGAAGCAACGGAAGATGTCAAAGTTTTGGTAAAAGAAATTGCTGCATCCGGTTGCGCGATTTTATTAACAACTCATCAACTCAATATTGCCGAGCAACTTGCTGATAAAATAGCAATTATTCAGAAGGGTGAAATTGTAACGGAGCTACCAACTGATGAATTGATTCGTAAGTTTTCTGGTAAGACTTATAAAATTGAAATAGAATCTGTACTAGATAAAGAAAGAATTGCTAAGTTAGATAAAATCAATGTGGAAGTTGAAGGAAACAGAATTATTTATATAAGCCAGCCTGAATTAATTTATCAAGTATTTAATATCCTCGAACCTTTGCAGATAAAAATAGTTGAAAAATTAGAAGCTGATTTAACACAAATATTTTTGAAATTGGTGAAGGAAGGGAATAGGTAATGGGTAATGGGTAATAGGTAATATAAGAAATGATAAATAAATGATTAATTAACTAATAGCTAATAACTAACTACTAACTACTAACTACTAACTACTAATAATGCTTGAATTATTTTTCGCAGAACTTCGTTGTAGCTGGATACAGTTTCGCCGTTATCCGGTGGAATCAATTTCACAAATAATCTTTACCAGCGCAATTTTTTATGGACTTTTCGTAGGGGCTGGTTATGTTGCTGGTTCTAGTTTTCAGTTAGGAGATAGGCTGGATTCACTTGTAGTCGGCTACATGCTTTGGGTTTTAGTAAATTTTGTGATGGCAAATATAGCCGGAGGATTACAAAGTGAAGCACAAACTGGCACTTTGGAACAATTATTTCTCTCGCGGTATGATGCTGTTCAAGTATTTTTAATGCGTGGATTAGCGTATTTAACTCTAGAAGTATTAAAAATAGTCATTATTCTTTTTATTATTATTCTACTCACGGGTAGTAGTCTGTATTTTCCACCATTATTAATTTTACCTTTTATTTCAGTTTTATTAGGAGCATACGGTTTTGCTTTTATTATCGGTTCTATCTCTTTACTTTTAAAACGGGTACAGCAATTAATCCCTTTGCTTTTATTTCCATTATTATTTTTATTAACCATTCCTACAGAAACTTGGACTGGTACTCCTAAGTTTTTAGCACTTTTAATCCCAATGACCCCTGGTGCTGGTTTATTGCGTAGCTTGATGGCACGAGGTGATAGTTTAGATTTAATAACTTTGGCTATTGCTTTTATCAATGGCATTGTCTATTTTTATATTGGAATCTCTTTCTTTAAAGTTGCAGAAAAACAAGCGAAAAAAAGAGGAATTTTAAGCGGATATTAATTAGTTAGGAGTTAGGAGTTAGGAGTTAAGAGTTAGGAGTTAAGAGTTAGGAGTTAGGAGTTAGGAGTTAGGAGTTAAGAGTTAGGAGTTAGGAGTTAATTGATAATTGATAACTGTTCACTGCTCACTGTTCACTGTTCACTGATTAAGCTTGCAGATTCTATATCTAATAATAAGTTTGCTTGAGGTTGGTTACGAAGAATTGAGGCTGGGAATTGTTGGGTAATATTTCCTTCTAATAATTGTTTGATTAGTTTCGCTTTACCTTTTCCGGGTGCGAGGCAAATTATTTTTTTTGCTGCACAAATCATTGGTATAGTCAGGGTAAAAGCATATTTTGGTACGCTTTCTATGTTGGGGAAATGTCCTTGATTAACTTGTTGCTGATGGTTAACTGAATCTAATTTTACTAACTTTACTTTTAGCGGGTCTTTAAAATTTGCAACTGTTGGTTCGTTAAATGCTAAGTGTCCGTTTTCTCCAATTCCTAACATACATAAGTCAATATCTTGTGCTGTAAGTAGTTTGGAATAGCGCTCGCATTCTTGTAAAGGTTCTAATACATCACCTTGTATGTAGTGGAATTTATGGGGTGAAATAGGTTTTTCTATACGTTCTCGTAAATAATATCTAAAGCTTGAGGGATGATTTTCTGATATACCTAAATACTCATCTAGATGAAAACATACAATCCGCGACCAATCAATATTATTTAAACTTGCTAAAGCATCTAAAAATTTTAGTTGAGAATTACCTGTTGCAAACAATACTGTAGCGGTTTGCTTGTGTTTGAGAATTTGCTGTAAATCTTGTTGAATAATCGCTGCTGCTGATAGTGCAAGTTCGGGTTCTGAATCGTAAATCTGAACTGTTAGACTATCAACGCGAAAATCTTTTCTAGCTTTTGACATTTGACAACAAAAAAATAATTATTTATCCATCATTTTTTATGTTATGCGTATAGTCAAAAAGTTTCTAATAGCTCGCTATACAAAAGCTATTATACAAAGTGTAAAATTTTATTCGTTTATTTTGTTAATTAATTAATTAATTTATTTATTTATTTTTGCTTTTAATCTTCTAACACTGTTCTTGAAGTAAACGGGTAGGGGTAGATTT
>ERZ1740072.1188-NODE-1188-length-10153-cov-8.095464_pt1 | contig 10153 bp, 8 predicted proteins | sample MGYA00581733_ERZ1740072 | MGnify/ENA primary metagenome ERZ1740072 (study PRJEB43018, sample SAMN04849741) | marine metagenome | isolation source: floating plastic debris | place: Pacific Ocean | collected 2008-08-30 | study: EMG produced TPA metagenomics...
AGAATTTTGTACATGTAAAATGTACACAAAATTTATTACATTCCTGGCCAAAAATGCATTAACTGTCAGTTTCTTTTATTTATTATTACGGTCTGTCACATAACGCTTTAATTGTTTTGTATTTGTCATGCAGATCTTAGGTAACTGTATAAAAATTTAATCAATTATTAGCCGGGTTTTCACTATGACCTCCAAATTGAAATCTAGTGTTAAACCCTGCACTTCAGAAATTAATGGACGTTTAAGTTGTGAAGAGTGCTATTGCGTGTGAACAATGGTTTATGTAGCTGTATCGGGTTTTTGAAATTAGTTTGTTTGATCTCCTAAGACTTGTAGCTATTTCTCCAAAATCTGTATTTTGTTAGCCTGAAATGGGCTACGGTAAAATAAACCTGATTTTCCAAGACGTTGAAGCAAAGGTTTCGATTTTATGAATTTAATTTTATTACTGTAAGGAAAATATAAAATTGTTACTCAGCTTATCAGCTGCCTATTCACATTTTCTATATCAAATGGCCATTTCTTTCAGTTCAAAACTGTCTAGCATAGTGTGGCTTGTAAGTTTACCCAAGGTTTGACAAACATAATTTTAATTTTGCAATGGTGATGGAGACACAGTATTTTAAACTTCAAGATATGCATCAGCTATGGCTAGTCCATCCGGTGTCTCAGATTTGCTCGTCCTGAAGGTGGATACTGGTTGTTTGTTTGCATTCAATTATCAGGATGAATGCCTTGAAAGTAATAAATCCAATTTTGGCCAGGGTAGAATGAATAGGGCACAGTATGAGGCAAATTACCGACCACAATTGAACGGATTTACGTATTATACAACCTTTGCTCTGTCTGAGAATTAAATCACTGACAGTTGTTAACTAATCCTTTCATAAGCTTAGGCGGCAACTCTCTCGTCTTTGTCTGATTGTTGTTAGGGAAGCCCTACTCACAAGAACTTGTGAATGTGCCTATTTGGAAGGCATGTTTTGTCCTATATCCACAGTATAATATAATTATTATTGGAATCCAGTGGCAAGTACGAAAATGATGAGCTGCAACAAGAGTTATCATATGTCATGATAATGAGTTTTTTTTGTTTTTTGCTTGCAGTTCCTTGGAAAGAGGACAGTGGAGTTGAAGCGGTTAAAGGAGAGTGAGATGGTAAGTAACAATGTCTTCGAATGCATCTAAACGCTTGAAACTCTGGCGAAGTTATCGGTCTGCTGCAAATAATTTCTTTGAGTCACCGCTCTCTGTTGCAGATGATTTAGCAGTGAGTCAATTTTTCGCTAGTCACCCAGATCCTGTCAATCTTAGTTCTGATCAACCAGTTGTTGAGCCAGTCGCCGAGCCATCAATCACTCAAACATCTGAATCCGTCATACCTGCAGATCTTGATTCTGATTCTGTTGAAAGCCATGAATATCGATCTAATACTCCCGAGTCTGGCATAATAGACAATAGTTTCCAGGAAGTTGATGAACCTAAGACATTTGCTGAGGTGGTTTGTGGGGCTCGTCATGTTTTATCAGAAGAACAGCAACTAGCTATCCGAGATCAAATTGCTGGCTGGGCTGCACAGTATCGCCCTACTCGGGAGCAAGCCAATGGTATCTTGTGCATCATGAACGCAGTGGTTCCAGTAATTCCCAAAGATGTTCGAACTTTACTTGAAACGGTGAAAAAAGTTGAAGTGGTTGATAAATTTGGTGGGCAATATTCCTACTTTGGGATCCTCAATGCTCTTGTTGACAACAAGTTGCTGTTCCAGCCTGACAGAACTATTGACCTTCAAATTAACATTGATGGTATTCCGCTCTTTCATTCTCGCTCAGATAGTTTCTGGCCCATTCTCATGACTGCAAACGGATCTGACCCTCTCCTGGTGGCACTGTTTTATGGTAAAGGTAAACCTTCCAGCATTGAAGGGTTCATGTATGATTTCGTAGAGGAATATAAAGCTTTGGCCACTGGATTTATATATCAGGAGAAAAACTTTGATGTCAGCCTTAGCAGCGTAGTAGGTGATGCCCCGGCAAGATCATTCATGAAGCAGGTGGTAGGCCACAATGGCTTGCATGGTTGTGAGCGATGTTGTGCTATAGCAGTGTTTCGAGGCAGGGTTTGCTACAATGATTTTGATGCAGATTTGAGAACTGATGCTGGATTTAGAAATCATGAATATGATGGGACACACCAGAATGGGGAGAGTCCATTTTCAGATATTGTAAACTGTGTGACTGGATTTCCGTTAGACTACATGCACCTGGTGTGCTTGGGTGTGATGCGTCGCATGGTTAAGTTTTGGAAGACTGATAAAGCATCCAGATTGAGGTTATCACAGTCACAGCAGAATGCTATGTCATCATCTTTACAAGGGTTACACGGCTTGCTGCCCTCTGATTTTGCCAGACAGCCTAGGCCATTGCATGAGTCTGATAGGTGGAAAGCTACTGAATGGAGGCAGTTTTTGTTATATACCGGTATGATAGTGTTGCATGAGATCTTACCTATCGCCCATTATCATCACTTTATGTGCCTGTCTGTAGCCATGTCAATACTTTTAAATGATGACAGCAGCGTCAGGTCAAAGCTGGTGGGTTATGCTCGTGGTTTGTTGGTCAGTTTTGTGAAAGAAGCTAGGTTCTTATATGGTGAGGCGTTTATCAGCTACAACGTTCACTCACTTATACACTTAGCTGATGACTGTGAGAATTTCAACACAAGTTTGAACGATCTGTCCTCTTTTCCATATGAAAATTACCTAGGGCAGCTGAAGCGGCTAGTTAGGAATGCTACGAACCCCATTGCGCAGGTTGCTAAGCGTATGTCTGAGAATCCCAATCTTGTAGGTACCAAAACCAATGTCAGGTCCATGAAGTTGACAGCCAACACAAGGGATGGGGTAGTAAAACTAAAATCAGGAAAGGTAGCTTTTATAACTGACATTTGTGGGGAAAGGATCACCGCTCAGATTGTGTCAAAGCGTCGCCTTAATAGTATATTTGATATACCATGTGATTCATTGGCTGTGGGAATTGGAAAAGTGCGAAAATCCACACTGAGTGATTCATTAGAGTGCTGCATCATGAGGTCAGATATAGATAGAAAAATGGTTTGTCTTCCATACAATGATGGCACAGAATGGGCTTTGATACCCGTTCATCACACATATTCTTGATCTCAAAGAGTCATTCTTCCATGATTTTGAGTCTGCAACCATATCTCGTTAACCACCAAATTTGTAGAGTTATAGACTTCAGTGCAGGGGACTCGGTTCCTAATCCAAGTCTAAACGACTATTTTTTAGGATTTAACAGCCTATGCCAGGAAATATATTCACTAGCGAACATTGTAAGATTTATTATTTATATTATAATTGTAGTTATTTTGTATTATTTTATTTATTACCTCTTCAATCCATTTCAAACTTCTTATTTATAACAAATAGGTCGATGGTAAAATTATGATTAATCCATATTAGTGCTGTGATTTTGCCAGACAAGTGTACTGCCTACATGATTTTAGTATTCTTTACTATCAACTGATTTTACAGGTAGTTTTTGGCTGCACATTTGAGTGAAATTATCTACGTCGAAAAAAAACCACAAAAGCTGAATATGTTTGAAGAAAAATTAGCTTAGTTTGTGCATTTTGGTGTCATAAAACAAAAGTGTGACTAAACCCATTATTACTTAGCTGAAAATAACTGAGTTACAGTTAGCAAAAAAACTACATAATTGCTTGAATAATAGAAAAAAAAATAGCTTAGCATTTTGGGCCGCTCTTGAATTATGCTATTTTAATTTTGAATGACTAGGTTCATTTAGTTGACTGGCATTCATAAGGATATATTTATCTTTGTATTTTTACAGAAAAAACTCAAAACCATAAAAAAAAACAAAACAACAAACTCAGCCAAAGTCGGTCCCAAGCCCGTTTATTAAAATGAGGAGGGGTTGTATTTGATTTTCTTGTAAATATTTTTTCATTACTGTCAACTCGTCAAAAATTTATTTAAATTTATATAATCAATAGGTAGGGTTTCAGTAATTTGTTCACACAGGTTGTTTCAAACAATTGGTGTGCACGGCGAGCAACATTAATTATCTTAATTGTTATTATTATCTTTATATGATTACATATCCTCTTAATACCAGTATAGCAATATCACACAACAACAAGTCGTATCAACTATTAGTTAGTGTCGATCATCTGATTATTTGATCTAAACTTATTCGTTTTATTTATTTTTATACTATATTGATGTACAATTCCCTTATACTGTGCACACTTCGTTTTATTCATTTTTCTCCTTTTAAAGGCTGTCACACACTATACAGGAAACTGCGAAAAATCATCCATACACACTATAACATTTTAGCACAGCTGCAACTACTTTTTCAACAGTCCAATATTTTGGCAACAATTTTCACAGATTTGCAGTTTTGTGTGTAGTGTGTAAGGGCTTTAACACCGCTTATAAATTGCATCACGCATATTTCAATTAAGCGGGATACAATAAACTTTTCATCATCATCCTCAACTAAAAAAAGTTGTTTGGGATTGCTGGAGTCAAAGCGTCTGGGTGTCTTTGTTGACTATGTTACTTACATAATGTGATCACATTTTTCCTCTTGCTTTTTGTTTATTTTAACAGGCAGCTAGCAATATGTGGGTCAGAGCTGTATGGCAGGAAGGAACGAGGATATTCGAAGATGTGTTCCCTCTAGTCTGGGTAGACGAAAGAGAGAAAAGGATCCGATGGCCGAGGAGTAAAGAGGCCCATCATATGGAGAACCATACCCTTCCCTCGGAGAACTGGCTATCTTTTACCCTCATTAAGGTCAAAGTAAAAAATGGTAGGTCTGTAGTGATGTTCAATGGTAAACCGGGGCCCCCTAGTATAGTGCTTCACACCTCAAATGTCTTGGATGGATTTCAAGCTTTCTTCAAGTCTGAATTTGTATCATGGTGAAGTACTCTGGATACCGGTACTATCATTTTAAACACATTGCAGATTACAGGGTTAAAGCCGACTATATATATTACTAATAATATTCATTTATATCCCCTGCGATGTTAAACTGTCAAAAGGGTTTAGATTAGTGTATAACAGTACCAAAGCAGCCGTCGTCTTGACATCAATGTTATTAGGCAGGGGTTGTGTTTTTGCACTACCCTACACACGAAACTTTTCATCAGCTCTAATTTTTGCCGCTTTTGACACAATCTTTGCGATTTACGCCGGAATTTAATTAGGCGACCGTGGCTAAGAATGGCCACATTCACTGGATCAATTATTAGTGAATTTTGATAAATGAATTTCAAGTATATGAGTTTGTCACAAATTCATTACAATTCTGACCAATAACATTTGTACGCTCAAACTGCAGCAGGTAGAGCTAAGTTTCATCTTTTAGCTATAGAAGCTATATCAGATTTAACTGACATGGGAATTTGGCTGATAAAATTTTTTTTCCCATTTGGAATAACGTCAGTGCCTTATATTTTTTTGCAGTGGATAAGGACTTTTGCCTATCGTACACCCACACGTCAGATGAAGGTGAAGTCGCCAATCCAACAGATTATGAGAAACGGAAGATACAGAAGCCAGCTCACCTTAAGGGATATGTTTCTGGTAAATTGTTATGCGCGAGCATATTGGTAATTTCTGTAGATATCATGATCTAGAAACATGAACACGTTTGGTTGACATAAAATTTAGCTGGAGTGGTGAGAAACTGCTATATTTATTCGCTTTTATTCAATATCTGAATTTCAGGGTATACATGTGTGCGCTTTTATAAGCTTGTTTAAGCTTCCCAGTCGAGCCATTCTGATACTAGTGACATGCTAATTTTGCAGTTTTATCGGGCCCATTTGTAGCATACCATTTTTTTGTTTGACCGTACCGAGATTGTCTGGGAAGCCACTGCCAGTATTCTTCTTCATTTATACCACAGTCAAAAATGTTGATATCTTGTTAACATTCTACAAAATAGAAAACCATCCCTTGAAGTCATTAGGCCAGCTGAACCTAATTTGAATGCATCAGGTATGGTGACAGAAATAGTTCACATTATTAATTTAAAAATTTGCATAACTGGTGAAACTATATTGTAGACTATCACTCAGAGGTAGAAGCAGCCAATTCTCTTATTAAAAGCCTACCAAGGTTACCGAAAAAGTCAGACTCTGGTAGCAAGAGAACAAGACCTCTGTGTACAAGCGATGAATCTCCAAGCCCAAAGAGAGGCCGTACAGCTTCTTCTGTGAGCTCTGATAGATCTGATGATCACTACTCAATATCAAGACCTTTGTCACCTCAACAGAGGCAATCTCGTCCACGATCTCGACCACAATCTCAACCAAACTACTACCCAAGTCTGTCCCCGGAATCAGTGCATGGCAGTAACTCGCCATCACCAGAAAGAAGACAACCACAGCCTTTCAGATGTCTGTCCGTATCACCGCAACAAGAACAATCTAATCATAGGAGCCCATCTCCCTCTGACTCGCTCGTCCCCGAATCATCCCGATCGGCAACCAGCACTAGTTTCACCGACAGTCAAGCTATAGCCTCTATAGTTTCTGCCATAGATGGACTGAGAGGTAAGGTTATCAAGTAGCTGCCTTTTATTTTTGAACTGATGAAGAGGTGGATTTCAATACCGACTGACTGGCCCTGACTCAGTCACTCAAGTGCCAAAAAACTTTGTATGCCTGCCAGAAAAGCATTGTTTGGTGATTGTGTTCCTGAGCAAAGTGGCACGATCTGAGAATCCTAAGTTTGGAATTGTCTCCTATGCTACACTCGGTTTTTGGCTGCGTTGCATTTTTATCAGAGAAGATTTTTGCTATTTTTACACCTAATTAAGTAGGAATAGGTGATGTGATTTTAGTTAGTAGGGCTGTGGTTTGGAACACACAACCATCTTAGCTTACATCCACATGTTAATTTTACATGCAATAAGCAACGCCTTAAATGTTTGGATCATGTAAGATATCTACTTTCAGTCAATCCTCTTCTGTCTAAATGTCTCATATTTTTTAAGCCGTGCAGTGCATGGCAATCCAAAACCTGTGAATATCCCTTTCTTTGTGTCTGGGCCAGGAATCGCATGTTCTAAATTATATGGTAATGCTGATCAAGTAAATAATTTCATGCATTAACGTTAGCAATTTATTTCAACAGGAGACATGAAGAGGATGACCGCCTTGTTCCTGCAAATACAGAATGAGGTCAGGCTCTCAATGGCTGAAAAACGGTTAAATAGTGGAGAAATCAGGGAAATTCCTGTATTTTCAAATGTCGATGAAGTCAAGGCTTTCGATCCTACTGAGTCCGAGAAAGCTGAGCTGGTATGTCCCTAGGCCAATACATTGGCCTCCATTTGTATATTACAAAAGGAGGCCAATCTTTGAGTCTAGTATGTCATGACTGTTCTGAATGCAGTAGTGTAAGCTACCCCCGTTTTCTGATGACATCTGGAAGAGTTTGAAATTACAATTTCTGCTATCTGCATCTGTTCTTGCAAAGTATTCAAAATTTCAGCACATGAATTGCGCAATACATAACCAAATTTTCAATGTGTCAGATCTTGATTATAAAAAAGTTTTCCCTCGCTGAAAGTCATCCTGCCATCCTTCATGCACCCTTCCCTGCAGCACCACCCCATGACATCACCTTTTCATTCAAAAACAAGGATACACCACTGTTCTACAGCTTGTGGAGTATTCCATCAGTTGATGACCACTGCCATCTTTTAGGATCTGATAGATGACCAAAATTCCCTTGCATATTTTCAACTTTGCTCACAGAAAGCAATTTTATACGTGTTGAGCCCAAATTCAATACCAAGACCACTTTTATCACTGCCAATGTAGCAGGTTTGCTGACCCTACGATGTTATTTATCTATCCATAAAGCTCCCTACAAAATTTTCATAGGAAACAAATTTCATTAATAGTAAATTTGTTACACTTTTATTCTGTGTATAATTCTCACAAATCTTCTTACGCCAGCTTACATAGCCGGGTTTTGAACTTAAAAATTTATAAGTTTTTTCCCATGAATCTAGCCATTGTGAGCGGGGTTGTATATTCACATCCTGCATTTATACCCTTCATCGTGTGAAGAGAAGAATAGCGTGTCATGCAAAAATGTCATCGTATTACTCAGCTTTTGACTAGTTACTATTATAAATTTACATATTATCATAATTATAGATGGTGGAATATTGTCTTTGCTGACAGAAACTGAGCGAAATATAATTACATATATAGGAGTTGTGTACTCTTGTAACTTCCTGTTCAGAGAGTGGACAACTCCTGTTTTGTGAAAATAATCTGATGTTCCACTTACGCTGTCCTTACCTAAGATGAAACATTCTTTTTATAGGTGCTCAAGTTTGTTCGGGTTGGTGGAGCCACTATGCGTAATGGTGTATCTAATCTAATGAATAGGCTAATGCCAAACGCGGTAATGCGGATGTTCAATATGACAGGGTCTGGATCAGGATCCAAAGAGGCATTCAAGATCACAGCACTGTGTGGTCTCGTGAAAGGTGAATATATTTTTTGAATAATTTATAACATAAAGAATACCATTGGAATGGGCTAACAGTTACACTTACACTTAACAATTACACTTCGTTTTGGATAAAATTCTGTTAGGTATTAATTTATACCAGATATCATGTTAATAATATTCCAAATTCCATAAGCTATAACTTGTTTGTTATATCTTGCGCTATGGACCAAGAACGGTCAATTTCAGTAAAAAATTTTGAACATGTAGTTTTGTACCTAGTATTGTTAAATTCTGTTACAATGCAGTGTAACTCTTTTACAATATGATTATGAGGCTTTCTCTGTAGAAAAACCCTTTTCATTTTCTTCCAAATATGTTCGACTGTCAAAACCTGGACTAAGTTTTCACCTGATCTCGGAAGTTCTATGGTTCAGTCAAACATCTAGAAAAAAGCAGTTTATTTTACTCCCCATTAAGTTAAAGTTGTAAATTGTCAGGTAATTCAGATATGGTTTATCTAGTCACTAGTGCTGGATGTGAGTGTTTAATATTCAAAGCATTAAGGTCACATATAGAGTTATGTTCTCTTATGTGGAGAGAGCATTACTCCTTCATCCTTGTACACCTCTTTCTGCCACTGTTGCCCATTGAGAGAAGTGATTCATTATAGACTGTAGGACTTGGGTTGCGTATGGAAAACAAGTAGCTTAAATTGGCTCCGTTTTGTTAATAGGCACAAAAAGTTTTCTATCCCTCTTGGATTCAGTTAGTGAAGTTATCACACAATGCATTGAACAAATGTCATGCAAGGATTGCTATCACAGTATTGCATTCAATTTAATTTCTCATATTGTTGTGACTTTTTCAGCTGCAATAATGCAAAGATACAACAGCGACGAAGCTACCGTAAATGAGTTAATTGCAAAGCATCTTAAAGATGCACCAAAGTAAGTACACGTACATTGTACCAAGATTATTTGCTGCTAGGTCTAATAATCCCCAACCTGACATAGAAATATATATTAAGCTGCATTGGAGTTTTGGTGGTTTCACTAATTTACGGTAGCAGGAAGTTAGTTATGGATAATTACTACCTCTATTTCCATGCAAAGGGTTGTTACTAATTTGAATTAAAATTTGCACACAAAACCTAGGTTTTCATCAAATGCAACTGTTTACTGGTCTACATCAACCATCCAGCTTGTGGCATAAATAAATGCATTTCATTGTATATCAGTATGTCATCAGTATATCTATCATCATTACTATTTGATAAAACCAAACCACCCGGTTTTCTGTGCTAATCATTGCTATAATCACTGTTTCGCAGGAGGAAGTCTATTGCCGCAGAGTAGGATGACAGTGAAGCACCAACGTTATTCATTTATTTCATTAATTCACCGTGTATCGGTAGTTGTTTTTAGTTAAATAATACACAGGGCTGTCCCCAGGAATTTTAGCGGAATGGTGGATATGGCCTAGTCGCACTCCAGTCCCCGGCTCGTTAGGCTACTTATGACGCATGGAAAATCAGATCAAAATAAGACATCATCACTCTTATTTTTTATGATCTTTAAAATAACAGATAAGGCTACTTAAAACCAGTTACCAGTTACAATT
>ERZ1740072.1189-NODE-1189-length-10147-cov-8.819362_pt1 | contig 10147 bp, 2 predicted proteins | sample MGYA00581733_ERZ1740072 | MGnify/ENA primary metagenome ERZ1740072 (study PRJEB43018, sample SAMN04849741) | marine metagenome | isolation source: floating plastic debris | place: Pacific Ocean | collected 2008-08-30 | study: EMG produced TPA metagenomics...
ATGAAGAGCTCAGCTGCAGCGTACATTGCATTGGAATGTTGTCTTCTTTTGTAGAACGAGAAAACAACTACCTACGCAAATTTATAATCTGGTATGTCACAGCAGCTTTCAGTGTACGATTACAGATGCTTGGCTGGACTTATTTGATAAGATTATGCATACACACTACGGAGGATCATCAAATTCAATTAAGTGAAGCAAACAGCCATGCAGTGATACGTGTTTAATTTATGTAATTGCGTATTAAATTTAATTTTTTTAGTTACATAAACTTTTTTTAAAATCTTTATGATCTTTCTCTTTTATCGTAAACACTCTTGGATAAGCGGTTATAAATAGACATACATACATACACACATGCTGATAGAATATCTGCACAGTTTATATACCTTGGTAATTTGAGAGAGTGGCTGTTGGCGAAAGTATTACAGACATGAAGTACTCTTTGAATACACCTGCAATAAGTTTCGATGTCCCAGTAATTTCAGCTTTAGTTGACAAACGATCACTCTATCACAGGGAGGTCATCTATGGGTTTTGTCATTGAGTAAAAAATGATTTATGAGCAAACATTCAGTAGAATAGGCATCATAGAATAGAAAAGCGGACTGACAGCTGTAAACTAAATCTGACAGTTGTTGATATGTGAGTTGAGGAGTAATGTGTTTCACCGACAGCTAGCTTGCCATACTACTTTAGTGAATCCAAAAAACTGTCATCTCTATTACCATTATAACCTAAGGAGAAAACAACACCATCCACCCAATCTTACAAACCAGAGATTGTTATTCAAGAAACCATGGCATGCGGGTGGTTGAGCGAAAGCCCATGATTGAAACCATTAATTGATACAGGATTTATAATGTGTATGTCTCCATAAAACAGAGACTGCCTCATTAACATGAATGTTCGATTATTCAAATACCAATAACCTGGAAACCCTGACAAATTTGAATGTAACGATTTAATTTATGTGCATAAATGACAAAGGAAGGCAAAAAGCATCAAAATCATTTACATCTTTCTGCAGTGCAAGTAGTGGTGCTTATTCCAGTGTCACTTTTCCATTGCTCATTTCTGCCATATTACCGGCTTGCGCAACAAAGCCATTGTCAAAAAGGGTATCAAAATGACGCCTCACTATGTTTGGCAGTGACTGTGTGATTTCCTACCTCCCTGACCTTGTCTCCAGCAGCCAAGTCACAGGCCCACCAATGAGTACATGCACACCAGAAATAGAACACAGGATCCAGTAACTCTACGGCTTCGATGGCATGGACTCTGACCGAATATGAGCAAAGCAGTTATCATCACTATGAGTCAATAAACAGATTTTTTGTTGTTAATATGACGGAATTAAAAAGTTAAGAGTTTCGGACGTTTAAGACAAGGAAAACTAAAATTGAGACACAGCAAAATTGCAATATAAAGGGAAGAATCCCTATAGAGGCTCAAGTATGGGTACCAGATCGGTATTGTGTCAAATTAAAGTTGACACTTCAGGATTTGGTTTTCACACTTCCTATTATGCCTTTTTTTCTCAGAGTGCAGATTAATTGTTATGCAATGGTACATGACAAATACCTTTTAAACTGAAAATGGGATTATGCAATTGCTGTTAGGTCTTAGGTTGGCTAGGTTTTTTTGCAAACCCGCTAGATATGTGTCAACAGTTTTTTGTGTGATTCATATGGGATGAGGAGATGACACCAGTCAAATTGTTGACTGTTTAGACAAACTCCTTTGTTAATCAAAAAGGTATGAGCTGCGAGCTCTTTTATTTTTTACATGTGTCACTAATAATAGCACAAAAACCATGATAGCCTCTCAGTGGTGTAGGCTAAGAGACTGAGGCTCTTAGTATTATAATACCCCTTTCCCACCTGTCAATCACTAACCACAACGTATTCATGACACTTTACCCATAATCCTTTCACTCTATATGCTAATGCATATACATGCCCATTATAATTGGCTAAACACTTTGCCATTAGGCTACTATCCCACTGACTTTACAGTATTGCTAATAACAGCGTAGGGTTAGGAGGTATGAAAATTATCCCACTGAGCAGGACGGTCTATCATTTCACTAGCTGAGGATTACTAAAACTAAGTGCTCCAGAGGCACCTAACTACAGATCATTATTCAAAGAGAAAAAGATATAATATCTTACACAAAGTAAATTTATTTGTGTGCCGGGGTCAGCATATACTGCTGCTGTGCCAGCGCTCACATAGCAGCGGTTGAATTATCTCTGATATTGCCTGTCTGATGCGGTGCTGGCATGCTATTTGGACCACCTTATGCCAACTAATTAATCGCATTATTTGACAGGAACCTCGTCAAATAACCTCATATACAAAAAACTCGGTAAGTATTGTCATTTTCTCTGAGAGCCTAGTAAAAAATACGCTGCATTTAACCTGATCAGCAGGTTTATTATTATCTCATGTCAGTGCCAATGCCATAAGTGGCATGGCAGGATTAAGCCATTATCGACGCCTCAGATCTGTATTTTCGTTGTAATGCCTTTCTGGTGTAAGACTGGAGAAAATGATTGTAAAGCCATACAAGCGCAATTTTTCACTTGAATGCTTCTTACACACCCTAGGCTTAGAATTATCATTCCCTAAACACATCATTACAGTTATTATTTGCTGTATTGCTGGATGCAAAGTGGCACTGTCGTGCTAAATGTTCAAGCTATTATTACACTCTGAACCACTAAATGGATAACATGTGATTATTGCTTGCTGTAGTGGTTCTTTTACACCTTTTTGATAGGTGAGTTAATGTTAAAGGATTAACACCTTTAGCTCTATTATGGAGATGTGTTCGTTGTTTGTTGTTTTACTTTCATCATCGCTTCGTGAATTACCTACTTGATTTTCATCATCTATGCGTTGATATATTTCCCTGTGCTAGACGCCAGTTTTCTGTTATTTAACAATATTTGAGAGTGCTGAATTAGATTTTGAGTGGACACAGTTTGAGAGAAGAGAGAATCAATAGTGTACTTTGTCTCTGTTAGTGACCACCTGGTCGTGGCAGCTCGGCAGCCTGCTGTGGAAATGCTCATTAATCGTGTAACTCGCACTAACGCAGCCAGAGAGGGAATACCCTTCTGTCAATCTAACTTCATTACTGTGAGAAAATGTTACAGTGAATTATAAAATCATTGGATTGTCAATTAAAGAGCTGTCAGAGTTGAGCATTCAATTCAGACATTATTGTGATCATTGTTTTAATTTTTATGAAAATCCAATACTCGTTATTATCAGACTGCTGGTAAAGTGTCTATCCCCCAGCTGGATATCTCGTTTTGATGATGAGTAGTTCTTGTACTTGGTGGTGAAACGGATTGCTGATGATTGTACAGTAATTTATTCGATTTTCGGGATTATTTCTGGTGCTGTTACTGAATTGTTTGTACAAGCTCATGCTGGGTTTCCATAATGGAGGGCAGCATAGTTTATACACACTAAGCTCTTTGTTTGGCAATGTATCAGCTTGGAAAACTTAGAAAGCAGTTTAGTTTACTTTCATACTTTGTTCAGCAAGGTTTGACTGTATAATCAATATTTGATATACCTGCACGTAGACATTGGTCATTAGCTAAGTACCCTTTGCATCAATCAGTTTGCCATTTTAAAGTATCGACTCTAGCTGCAGTGACAATCATTATCCAATTCCGAGTTCAATTTCGTTTACAGTCTGCTATCTCCTCATACTGATACTCTTAGCAGGTAGTGCATCACATCTCTGTCAATCTATCATCTTCATTAATTTGCCTTTGTTTGCAGTATTTTGCATCCAATATTTTTGGTGCGGAACTCAGCTGTTTTTTTCATAGGTACAATACAAATTGTTCTTTTTTGTATTTAGGTTGGGTTTCCCATGAGCTGTAATCTAAAATAATGCGGTAGTTCAAACCACGCCTGTTTCTAGTAAATATACAGTATTCTGGTAATGAATTGTAAATAGCGGATAAAACGGCTATAAATTATGGTCTCCCATTTTTCGTGATTGATAACAACAACTCACCAAATGTGTGTTTGGTGGGTGTCACAGAGTGCACACATTTCACATTTTAGGCAGTTAAGTGACAAAAAACTTACTAGCAACTCATAACAGTAGAATCCTAGATAACCAAAGCTTATGCAGCTGAGATTACATTCACAGCTCAATCACTTTTTCTTCTTCCCATTCAACAGTCTTCAAGAAGTGTCAATCTGTTGACAATGAGCAAACAGATTTTTATCTCATTCTGATTCAGAACTTTCACAGTGTTAAACGTTGTATTTAGAGGTGGAAAACTGTTTACAGCTCTATTAAAGTAATAATTGTCAATCTATGTTTTCTGCAGCAGCTTTGAGGAGAGGTTGAGATTTAAGCTGCTACCGCTGCTGCTGTCGCAGTGAGTTTGTGTCAGCATTCAGGAGAACAGACAATCATAACATGGACATCAAACTGTGGCAATATCACATACTCATCATACATTTCTCATCATTGCTATCTACGCTGGGTAAGTTCTTACCTTACTTGGAAAAGAACGTCAGTTTAGTATTTGTTGCGTATGGGAATCTCAAAGAAAAGCCCAAACTGGCTCTCATCATAATGTCCACAGTGTTTATAACATCATCTCGGAAACAGGATCAGTGTTTAACACTGGGGTGTTACTGCCTTCATCGTGACCAGTATGGGAAGCCTTCACAAAGTCTGGCTAATTAAGCCCAATGCATGCTAATTGTGTGGTGAATCCAACGGTAAAATGACAACGGTACCAGCAGAACCAAAAATTAAACATCTACGAAGCAAGAAGTCAGATATAAATATCGCAGTCTTTGGTTGCCGAATAAATCAGCCACCAACAAAATTCCCATAAACAATCACTTGATTTGACTGTCAATAGGTTATTATCATCAACAAACAGGCAGCAGTCTGCTGCAGTTGTTTTAGTCAACTATAGCAGCAGCAGCAGCAGCTGTACAAGCGTCAGCAGTTGGTATTCTGAGGTCTCAGTTGTAATGCACTCCGCCACTAAACTAGCTGGTGCCATATCAGTAATTGTAAATTTAGACAAGCTTCTCCCATTACCAGTGCAATATACATGCAAATATTTGAGAGAGGAAAATGTGACGCTTGCGAATGTTGACTAGGCTAGCGATATCTTGTAAACTTGATCCGGGTAAAAGTATACGAACTAACCAATAAACAAACTATTATTTTGTATGAAGCTGGGGTTGATGAATAGAGGGATCTAACTGGCCTCGGGTGTCTCACTTCTAACTCTACAATCTAACCACATTCCTACTAAAGTGACTGAATTTTATCTTGATACCACTACCCTGTAATATCAGGCTAATCTATGTTTTAAATCCAAAATACATAGTGCTTGATGACTTAATTCTATGGCAAGGCGGCCTATTTGTCGCGACAAATCACTGATAGTTATTACAGGGCGAGCTGTTTCGGGTACAACAGAACCAAATATAGTCATTGTCATCAATTACAGTTGAGCCCGTGAAACTGCCCAAAGTTTTATAGTGCAGAGATTTACCGATGAAAATGGGTTATTCAGTAAGCCATGTAAATTAGCTTTTTAAATCATGAATAGATGAACAGCATCTGCTTTGGGACTGAAAGCAGAGTGTCATTACCATTTTCACAAGTGGATGTGGCCAACCAAAAACTGACCAAAGATTCTATTGTGAAAAGGTCATTATGTTGTGATGAATTTGCTTCAAATTAGCCCCCATCCCACTTGTTTGTCAGGGAAGCAGCCTTGTATCATCTTTGCTTGTATTATAGAAAATAAGCAAACTCCACTGGTCCATGTCTATTGGTGCTAAATGCCATAATATTAAGTTAATTGCAAATTTACATATCATCCAGTTTTACTCTTAACAACCTGCTTATCTTTTTACACCCAAAAGTTTTAGAGAAACATAAGTAAGCTGATAAAGGGCAGAGAAATTAATATCGCTCTCAGGGTGTTTTCAATGTACAAATGTTTGCTTTTACTCAGTTTTGGTAATTTTATCTCGGCTCACACTGTTTGCGCAGAGCTTAGGGTTTGTATTTGATAGCTTGATTCTGAGGCTTGGAGACTTGTGAGCAGATATACAAAGCTTGCTCCCGGTCAGGTCCACAAGCAAACATTGGGTGCCACAACCAACCAAGAATATCTCCCTCATCTCATTTTGATAATATTAACATGACAGTGGTAGCAGCTTTGGGCTGACATTGTTTGTGTGAGATTGTAATGAAGCCAATACAAACATGACACAAGGCAGCCACTCTGCGGGATGCAGTCTGCGACTCTATACACAGTCTACCTATGTTAATCTGCATCAGCAGACTACGATCCCAAAATCACAGCTTCTCACTAGACCAGTACCTAATCATAGCAGCTCAAATTTCATCAGCAATTTTATTTTATATAATCCCAGCAACTGACTGCCTAATCAAGGCAATTTTAAATGGCAATTTTGCCTATCCAGTAGGTATGAAATGTTAATAATAATATTCAAACATAAGTGTCACCAAATGGAATTTCAATATTGGTGCGGATAAAATTCAATATTACAGCTGTAATGAAGGCTTATGTTGACTGCACATTGTGTAAGCTGCGAAGAGCCTGTAGAAGCATTAGGATTTCTCACACTATTTTTGTGTGTTCATACCTTATTGAGATACCATTAAAATGAATACTTAATTTCATATAATGTAATCCTCTATTCAGCAAAGGTGCTGTAGCAATAAAGCTTTCTTGCTGGCCAAACAAGATTTTACTAAGCCCCTTTAAATACTTAAAACCATCTTATTGAACATTTTGCTAACAGACTTATTTTTCCACTGTTTGCAATTCTACTTTCGAGTGTTAACAATCCTTTCCCTTTGTCAACAGCCAGATAAAGTGACCAAGCTTTACTTACATGACTCGGTCAAAACTGCCTACTTATGGAGAACCAGTTATCCTAGGTGTGAAGTTAAATCACTGTGTGGCAATTATGAATTGAGCTGCCAGCAATGATACATTACAGTTTTACATAACATGCGCCCAAAAGTCTAAGCAAATAAAATTGACTAATGCTGCTTAAAGTGGAGGTGTCACTCAATTATTATATCTCAAGGGCTTGAGCAAATAATCTCTCCAAAATGTAAGAGCAGCCGTGCGTTAGGTGTGATCACCAGAATCTGTAACTGTATTCTATTGATGTCTAGAGTTTCTTTTCTACAAAAATCTTTAGCTCCACATAGGGTTCATTACAATAATAATGGAAACAGTCACAATTTCCATGCAAAATGGTAGCAATTAATTATACTAATTTCTTAACAAATGGCTTCCGCGTTGAGAGGGCTTGCACTTTCTACACCTAGTCATACAATGGAGAAAAATAGCAGCTGACAAAAACATTTCTACAGCTAATGTTAGCAAACTTTCTACTGCAGTTGTCTGAAAATATGCGATTGTAATTGAGACTAAACTCTTTCTTTTATAGAGGGCGCCAGAAGTAGAACACTAGGCACGCTTATCAACACTCGGGTCGGAGAACAAGTTACTTTGACCTGTCCAGAATCGGCTGTTTTTGTTAACTGGTATAAAGATGGCCAAGATCTGCACGAATCTGAGTATATCCGAATGCAAGACGAGAAATTGAGAATAAAGAATGTGACACATGATGATCAGGGTATTTACAGCTGTAAGCCCATCGACGGCTACGGAGCATCAGGACAATCTCAAAACAACTTCACGGTCATAGTATACAGTGAGTTCAACAAAGTGCTTTATCCTGTTAATAAGTCCCCCATCCATCACCAGGTGACAGTGCCCAACACTGCTTAGTGACAACAGGCAACACTGTCACAGGGGGAAGCAACTCAACATACGTACTGTCTCATTTTTGTCAGATCTCACAGTAGCTAATAGCAACTAAGAGCGAAAGCCAACTGTGGCAAGAGCATCAAACAACAACCCCTGGCTTGTCAATCTGATAGGAATTAAAGTCAATGTCATTCATCGATCAAGCCACGAAGTCTGAGATGCAACCTGTCTGCAGAATTCAGCAGTTGGAATTTTAATTGTATGGCTGCAGTGGTATTGTCTTTGCCAGCTATCTTTCTCACTTTGTCCGAGGAATTTTTTCTAGTTTCTGGCATAGAAACTCCCTCCCTAGAAAGTAATAGCTTGGGAATCAATCAAATGTCGCTTACCAGCATCACTAGGTCGGGAAAGTATGAGGGATTAGGAACCATAATTCTAGGCTCAGTCCTAAATCATTACCCACTCTTTGTGTGGCTCTGGTTAAAATGTGGAAAAGTCTGTGGAGAAGGATTTCATTAATTCCTCATCAACAGTAAACTTGATGAAGTGATGGGCTCTCCATCATAGGCATGTTTAATTTTTAGGCATCTCCTCTTTTTCTGCGATGACAGTTGACAGTTGTGTCAACCTAAAGTGACAGATTCCATCTTATCACATTTTCTTTCTCATACCATGGCCGAATATTTGCAACACCCTATTGCTTGTGGTTCTTTCTCTGGCTCAAGAATTGATAATAGCAAAATATGGTAATTTTCTAATTTGCCAATCTTAAACATAACAGAGCAATGCAGGTGTCAAGCTCCACCTTAGATAGCCCATTACTTCACTCAATCATTTCACTTGATATAAATGCTAATTTTTATGCTCTACTTCACTGTATTGATATTGCCAGTTTTTAGGCTTGTTTTACCTGTAGAAAAATCCATGCCTTCCAGGAGGCAAACCTTACTGTTCCCTGTTTTCATATCATCTTCAAAACACTTTTAACTTGAAGCTTAAAACTTGGTTTACTGGCCAGGGTATGCATAACAGTAGAGTGAGTGTGTTGCTCATGTATTTTGATCTGTAATAACAGGATGTTCTTGTTTTTGTATCTCTAGGTGCAGATGTGTCAGTCTTTCCTGAACACCCAACATTGCACACCACTACGGAATTACCCAAATGTAAGTCAAGTTAGTTTTTGCTGTGGCAAACAGGTCCGGTGCTGTGAAATGAAAAATTCAACTACTTTTTGTCTAGCACACACAGATGTGACGCTTTATTAAATCCTATCATCAACTGTTAGACTGGAATAACTGTCTGTTTGCATGGGCACAGGTCACAGTCTACAGAAACATGATAATGTCAATCCAACTGCCACATTTAAAAAATGTGCTTGTGAATAAATTGTAGAATAGTAAAGCTTTCAATGATAAAGTTGTACAGCGCCATGGGCTCTTTTGAATGAGGATAAAAAGAAAATTGATGCCATGTCAGTTGAATAATGTAGCCAATATTACATTTATGTGAATAGTGAAGATAAGCTAGGGGTCATATTACACCTGCAAATGCGAAGACTCCATCACAAGCGACCAATTCAGACAGTTTTTACTACACCTTTTTTTATTGAAAGACGTTATACAACTATGCAAACAAACTGTTGTCAGAAGATTTCAATAGCGCACAATTTAACACTTATAAATTGTTTTCCAGACCTGGAGCATTTTTGGCAGTGTGAGCTGCATCCTTTGGCAGATGAAGAGGTCCCATCAAAATGCCTTTCTCTGTCTGTCTAATTAGTTTTGATGTTGGGCCCAGTTCTCAAACAGATTAATAGTTCCCACAGAATAATTTTAAAAGGATGAATTTTCTTATTTTAATGCCTGCTAATTGCATCGTTATACATCAATGCTATGATTAGTATGCCTGCAATTACGTAACTAGTGTACAAATCAATGTTTCAAAGCTAGGTAATGATAGGAATAAACAACATCTCTAAGCAAATTATTACTAGCTATTGACTTCCCCATAGTTTACCAGGATTTTTGATGAACAATTTTATAGGGAGCCCTTAGGAGTCGGTACGGGTAAGACCTGCCCGCACTGCCATCAAGAGAGCAACAAGAGACATGCTAATAATCGCCCAACTTGCCTTTGCAAGCTAAGCTGATCATCTTTAAAATACGACATGTGTTGCTTTTAAAGCATCTGCTTACTTTCCGATACAATTAATAATCCTCTGGTGCAAATCAATTTCACCAGGTATGCTGAGAGATTACCAATAATATTCATGTTCGTTTTTGTAATACGTAAAGGATTTAGATAAAGCTGTCTGCTCC
>ERZ1740072.1190-NODE-1190-length-10147-cov-5.239695_pt1 | contig 10147 bp, 9 predicted proteins | sample MGYA00581733_ERZ1740072 | MGnify/ENA primary metagenome ERZ1740072 (study PRJEB43018, sample SAMN04849741) | marine metagenome | isolation source: floating plastic debris | place: Pacific Ocean | collected 2008-08-30 | study: EMG produced TPA metagenomics...
AACATGTCGCCTGTTGTATCTCAGTCGGTTCACCTGAACTTCTTCTGCGGCACAGAGCACACAGCAATGAACGCTGGTGTGTTTGACAGCCTTGGCGGTGAGTTGCAGGACGCTGTGATGGAGTCCTCCTACTGGGCGCAAACCCACGTACAGGCCGCCAACGAAGCAGCCTTGGTCAAAACGGTTGGTATGTCCGACCCACACCTGCCAGGAACAATTTTTGCGCAAAACAACGTGCGCAACGCGTTCCTGTCGGATGCGGAGATCAAGAAAGCCGAAGAGATGTGCTCGCCAGAGTTCCAACCGCAACTGTGGGAGCAGTGGCGCGAACGGATCAACGGCTGGCAAGGTGGCGCAGACACCTATCAGGAGATCTACGACGAAGTCCGCACGATCCCAGGCGATACACTGCCCGAGAACGTCGAGCCTCGCCGCTGGTGGAAAGCGTAATCTCGGCTTAATGTCTACAAAGCCGGCTCCAATCCGGAGCCGGCTTTTTTGTCCAAGAGCGCAGCAAATGCGCCACTGTGGCAGCTTCGGAATGTAGGGAGGACCCCCGGATGTCAATCTGGTCGGATATGTCCACCATCGTCGGATCGACGTTGAGTGGCGATATTAATTTCAGTGTCGTGCAAGCTTATCGGTCAGACGCCGCGTGGTTAGTGTTTGGTCCCCTAACTTTGATAGGCGCCATAGTCTTCTATTACCGCGAAAAGTTTGCTGGTGGTTTAGAGGAGCGGTTTGGCCGATCCTTGACCAGCATCACGCACCCGATCATCGCCGCTATCATCACACTTGGGATGGCAGCAGCCTTTCTGGATCCGGTTGCAGAAGGTCTCAAGACCATAACAGGCGGATACCATCGCGTTTTGATCGTCTTCGTTCCGATTCTGCTGATGCTTCTTGAACGCTCGCCAGAGCGCACGATTGTTATATACAGCTATATCATCATGGCTGTGATCATCTTCATCGGTGTGATCCAGCGATTTGTATTTTCCGTGCAGGTGCCTTGGTCCACGACGATCCCACCGCTCTTCTTCATGGTGATGGCCTGGTACGGGTGTGCATTCAACATTCGACTGCGCACACACCTGAGCTTTTCCGAATTCAGAACGAAATTGGGCCGCAAAGGTCAGTTGTTCTGGTTGACGTTTGACAATTGTCTGTGGCTGATCTTCTGCGTGATCGTTGTGACCACAACGGCCCGTGTGACCGTCAACACTTACGATAACTTCGCGCTTGTTCTGGGTACGGATGACATTATGCGTTGGTGGTTCATCGTGACGATGCCGCTGTGCTTCATCCTGTTGGCGACACGCGCCATCGAAAATATTGTTGAGGACTTCAACAAATACAACAGCGGCGGTCCGATGATCGAACAAGCTGTCATTGGGGGGGATACGTAAATGTCGGACGGAACCTGGATCACGATTGTCTCGCTTGCGGCGACCTTCCTCTTCATGATGGGCACGCCAGTGCTCCTTGTCATCTTCTACTGGGTTGTCGGGGCAAGCCCCGTTGCAGACCTCGGTCTGGACAACACGGGCTCGGAACTTCTCAACGTGTTCAAAGATGGCTTTGCCTTGATGGCGATGCCGCTCAATATCCTCACGGGGGACCTGATCAACAAATCAGAGATCGCCTAACGCCTATCGGACTTTGCCTATGCCTGCTTAGGCTGGCTTAGGGGCGGATTGGCGATGGCCTCTCTTGGGGCGTGCGGTCTGTTTGCCGCCATCTCGGGCTCGAACTCGGCCACGACTGCAACCATCGGGTCGATGTTGCATCCTGAAATGGTCAAGGGTGGTTATGACGAACGCTTTTCCGCCGCCACGGCCGCGGCCGGTGGTTGTGTGGGGATCATTATCCCACCGTCGATCATCTTCATTGTCTACGGCTTCTTGATGAACCTGCCGATTTCGGACCTGTTCATCGCGGGTATCATTCCCGGCACCTTGATGGTTCTGGCGATGATGGTGGCATGTTTCATCGTCTGCACGATCAACGGCTGGGGCTTCCTGATCAAGCTGTCGTTCCGGCGCGTGGTACTGACAGGCATCGGCGCATGGCTTGGCTTCTTCGCCATCGGTCTGGTTCTTTGGGGCATCTACACTGGTAAATTCTCCCCCACTGAAGCGGCGGGCGTAACAGTGGGCTTCTGTATCATCGTGGGCATGCTCAGCTTCTATGCAAATAAGATGATGGGGGACTCGACGGACACGCCGATCGACGAAAAGACCTTTGCATCTCAGCTTGTGGTCGAAGGGTTCACCCTCAAGGAAATCCCATCGATTGTTGTGCGCTCGGCTCAGATCTCGGGCATCCTTGCTCCATTGATTGCCGTGTCGGTCGTGATGCAGCAAATCCTTTCGGCTTTGGGTGCGCAGGAAGCGATTGGCCAATTTGTGACTTCCATGGGCGGATACTATCCCGTTCTGTTCACGGCTATGGCCATGGTCTTTGTGGCTGGCATGATCCTTGAATCACTTCCGGTGACAATCATTTTGGCACCTATTCTTGCGCCGATTGCTCAATCAGTTGGTGTGGATCCCATCCACTTCTCGGTGATCTTTCTAGTGGGTGCCTCCATCGGTTTCATCACGCCGCCATACGGTTTGAACCTTTATGTGGCATCTGGCGTAACAGGTGTGCCGTATTTTAGATTGCTGCGTTATTCGACCATGTACTTGGTTGCACTTATCAGTGTTTGGATATTGGTTGCGCTGACACCAGACCTTGCTCTGTTCTTGCTGCCAGCCAGATGATGTGGAGACTATGCCCGACGACACGCAGAATAGCGGAAAGGCGCAGATTGCACCAAACCTGCGCCTTCTCGCGATCATTGAAGAGGTTGCCCGGGCGGGCGTACCCGTAACGCCCGCCGCTCTTTCTGATGCTGTTGGTATTCCGGTCCCTACGATTCACAGGCTTTTGACGACGGCAGAGGATGAGGGCCTGCTACAGCGGGACGTCGATGGCCGATCTTACGGCCCCGGCAGGCGGATGCGGCGCATGTCGGGCAACATCCTGTCCTCGCAGCGCATTCGCACCGAACGGCTTTTGGTGATGAAAGCGCTCGCCGAGAAGGTTGGTGAGACTTGCAACCTTGCAGCTCCCGCCCGCTACGGCATGGTATATCTGGATCGCGTTGAAACCCACTGGCCCTTGCGGATTCAGCTGGCGGTGGGCGCACAGGTGCCGTTTCACTGCACAGCGAGTGGCAAAATGTATCTGTCTTCACTGCGCTCGGACAAGCTGAACCGCGTGTTGAAATGGCTTGATCTCGAGCGACGGACAACCAACACAATCACCGACCGCGATCAGTTGCGCCAAGAACTGGCCGCGACTCGTCAACGCAATTATGCAACCGACGATCAGGAATTCATGGATGGAATGACTGCGCTCGCAGTGCCGATCAAGGACGCCGAGGGGCGTCTCTTGTCCACACTGTCGATCCATGCCCCGGAGCAACGGCAAGAGATCGAAGGCCTCGTCAACCAGCTTTCGGACCTCGAACGTGCGGCGCAGCGCATCGAAGAGCTCTGCGTGAACTAGGCCACTTGCGTCATCGCCAAGACGCAAGCAATTGCACGTGACCGAGAAGACTCGCTAGGGTCTACAGATGACAAACTCTCAATCTCCCCGCTTTGCTGCCCGCCTGAATGCTTTCAAAATCGGCGCCGCCACCTATTGGCCCGGCAAAAACACGATCACCACTGCTGATTTGCTGGCCCGTGCAGCCACTGCTGGATTGAACGCAGCCGATCTGAACTATCCCGACCATTTTGAGAAGGACCGCCCCGGCGATCTGGTGCGTGTGCTGGACGACAACGGCATGGTTCTGAACGGGATGGCGATGCGATATTATACCGATCCCGGATACAAGTTAGGCGCGTTTACCCACCCCGACCCGTCCGTGCGCCGCGCAGCCATAGACGAGACCAAGCGGGGCCTTGATGTTCTGGCCGAGATGGGTGGCTCACTGATGACCTTGTGGATGGGGCAGGACGGTTTCGACTATTCGTTCCAGATGGATTACGCGCGCGCATGGGGGGACACAATCGAGGCGATGATCGAAGTTGCGGATCACAACCCTGATCTGGATATCGCGCTCGAATACAAACCCAACGAGCCCCGCGCCTTTGCGTTGATGCCCGACGCAGCCACGACTTTGCTCGCCATCAAGGAAATTGGGCGGGACAACACCGGCGTGACCCTAGATTTCGCTCACGTGCTTTATGCAGATGAAATGCCAGCCTTTGCCGCTGCCCTGGTGGCGCGCCATTCCCGGATATTGGGCGTCCATCTGAACGATGGGTACGGCAAGTGGGACAACGGGCTGATGGTGGGCGCGGTGCATCCCATCCAGACAGTGGAGCTGTTGGTGGAACTGGCGCGCATTGGCTATGACGGCGCGCTCTACTTTGACACCTTCCCCGACCACTCTGGCCTTGATCCGGTGGAAGAGGCGCGCACCAATATCGAAGTCGTTGAGCGCCTGCGTAGTGTTGCGGCGAGCTTGGTCGACAACTCAGATTTGCAGGCTGCGATTGCCCGACAAGACGCGCCTTTGGCCATGCGGTTGGTACAGGCGGCCATGCTGCCGTGAGCGTATTCGTTGTTGGATCGCTGCATCTGGACGTGGTGATCCGCGCACCACACCTTCCCAGTGCGGATGAGACTGTGACCGGCAACGCGGTCGATTATGTGTTTGGTGGTAAGGGTGGCAATCAGGCTTTGGCTGCTGCGCGCATGGGGACAGACGTACAATTTGCGGGGCGTGCCGGGTCGGACCGGTTTGGCGAAATGATCCGCGAAACGCTTGAAAACAGCCGGATCGGCCTGTCGCAACTGCAACGTGATGCCGGCCCGAGCGGCATGAGTGCCGCCATCGTCGATGAACGCAGCGACTACGGCGCTGTGATCGTATCAGCGGCGAACCTCAACATCGATGCAAAGGCGATAGAAGTCCCTAGTGGCACTTCAGTCGTCCTATTGCAAAATGAGGTGCCAGAAGAGGTGAATGTTGCAGTTGCGCGAAAAGCCCGCGCGGCAGGCGCGCAGGTTTGGTTAAACGCGGCCCCTGCCCGCCTGTTGCCGGATGCACTCTTAAACGCAGTCGATGTGCTGATCGTGAACCGTGTTGAAGCGGAGTTTTTTGCTGACAAGGTTGGCTCAAGTCGCGTCCTGACCACTCTTGGAGCCGAAGGGGTCTTGTTTGCGGGGAGCAAATGGCCAGCGTTTTCGGTCGATGTTATCTCTACCCACGGCGCGGGTGACATGTTTGTCGGCGCGCTCGCAGCCGAGGTGGACACGGGGAGGACAATCGACGATGCAATTCCTATTGCCCAAGCCGCGGCGGCCTTGCATGTTTCTTTGGACTTGGGTGAACGTGCCGGTATGGATCGGGTGCAGGTTGAGGCGTTTCTTGCCGCTCAATCCAATCGGTAAAACCGAGCTGCCGTGCCGCCAAAGATTTCCTCGCGCTCTTGCTTGGACAACCCAGCCGTCAGTTGCTGTGCCAGCCCGTGCCAGTCACCATATTCGCCCTTCAGCCGACACACGGGCCAGTCGGACCCCCACATAACCCGCGCGGCCCCAAAGACACTCAACACATGATAGGCACAGGGACGCACATCGTCGATCGTCCAGCCCTCACCGGTTTCGGTGATTAGACCAGAAAACTTGCACACCCCGGAGGTCTGTTCAGCCAGTTCAGACATCCCGTCTGCCCATTTTAAAAAGGCGTCTTTGCCCGTTTGGGCATCCCGTATTTGCGGCTTCATGCAATGATCATAGACCACGCGCATCTCAGGATAGCGTTGCATCAGCTTCAGGAAATTGGGCAGGTGCTGGGGAAAGCCCAAGGCGTCAAAGGTCAGATCCAGATCGATCAGCGCCGCATAAGCCCACTGCACATCCTCGCGCAGCATCCAGTTAACATCCGGAATATCCTGAATCATGGGACGCACACCGAGGAACTTTGGGTGCTTGGCGAGACGTTTGAGGTGACCAAGGTGTGACGGGTCCTCAAAATCCACCCACCCGACAACCCCCTTGATGAAAGGCGTCGCATCAGCCAGCCCCAGCATGTATTCGGTTTCCTGCACTGTCGCAGCCGCCTGCACCAAGATCGTGCCATTTATTGCAAGTCCGTCCAGCAACGGTGCCAGATCGTGCGGGGTGTAGGTGCGATTAAGCGTCGGGTTGTCCTGCGGCATCCAGTCATAATCGCCGCGCAGGGGTTGCCAGAAGTGCTGATGGGCGTCGATCTTCACGTGGGCGCATCCGCGCGCAACAAGACCTTGGCTTTCAAATCCTCCCACAATGCATCAGGAATGTCGGCCTGTGCGGCCTGCAAGTTTCCAGCCATTTCCAATGTGCCCTGCCCGCCCGGAATCACCGCGACATGTGCTGGGTGTAGCAGCGGAAACTGAAACGCTGCATCAACAAGGCGCACGCCGTGATCATCGCAGACGGCCTCGATCGCGTTTACCCGATCTTTGATAGACTGCGGCGCAGGATCGTAGTTGTAAAACGACCCCTGCCGCGCACCTGTCGCGAGGATTCCTGAATTGTAGGGCCCACCCGTCACGATCCCGATACCGCGCGCTTCACACAGAGGCAAAAAGCTGTCGAGCGCGGTCTGTTCCAGAAGCGTATAACGTCCGGCCAGCAAGAAGAGGTCAAAATCACCGCGTTCAGCCAAGGTTTGACACACCTCCCATTCGTTGATCCCTCCACCGATTGCTTTGATCAGTCCTTGATCGCGCAAAGACACCATGGCGTCATAGCCACGCCCGCCAAAGAATTCGTCGATACGCATGTCCGAGATTTCCTTGGACCCATGGGAGAAGATGCACAGATCGTGAACATACAAAATATCGATCCGCTCCACACCAAGACGCGAAAACGAATGTTCGAAAGACCGCATGACTCCGTCATACGTGTAGTCATAGTGTTCGCGCCGCTGAGGCACCTCGAACCACTTGCCCAAACCAGTTCGATATTCCGGTGCGCAGGCTTGGATAAGCCGCCCGACTTTACTGGAGAGCACGTATTCATCGCGTGGCTTGTCGCGCAGAAAGGGGTTTAAACGGGTTTCGGACAACCCCAGCCCATAAAGCGGCGCTGTATCATAGTACCGCACACCTCCATCCCAGGCGGCATCGAGTGTTGCACGCGCTTCTGCATCCGAAATCGCCTTGTAAAGGTTGCCAAGTGGCGCCGTGCCAAACCCAAGTTCGGTGAATGTCAGTCCGCCATTGCCAAGCCTGTCGTAGTGCCGCGTTTTGAGTGCCATGTCAGTATCCCTCCGTTCGCTGAACTCTAACCCACATTTTCTTTGCGTGAACAGGGAGCGGGCCATAAAGTTGGTGTTGGGGGGACATCTATGACGGTAAATTTTGAACGGGTGTTCGGGAGCACGAAGCCTGTCATCGGGATGGTGCATCTGGGCGCTTTACCTGGCACCCCCCTGTTTGACACAAGTATTGATCTGGTGGCGGGAGCGCGCGCTGACCTGTTGGCCTTGCAGGACGCCGGATTCGACGCCGTGATGTTTGGCAATGAGAATGATCGTCCTTACGAGTTGTCCGTTGACACGGCTTCGACGGCAGCGATGGCGGCGATTATTGGTCAGTTGAAGTCAGAGATTAAAGTGCCGTTCGGCGTGAACGTCTTGTGGGATCCAATGGCAAGCGTGGCCTTGGGCGCCGCAACAGGTGCTCAGTTTGTGCGCGAGATTTTCACCGGAACCTACGCATCAGACATGGGTGTGTGGAGCCCGGATGCGGGCAAGGCGATGCGCTATCGCGACCGCCTGGGTCGGTCAGACATGGCCATGTTGTTCAATGTCTCTGCCGAATTCGCACATTCGCTCGATCAACGTCCCTTGGCAGATCGCGCGCGCAGTGCTGTGTTTTCCTCCATCCCTGACGCGGTCTTGGTGTCTGGTCAGATTACCGGGGAAGCCGCAGCCTTGAGTGACCTTGAAGCTGTAAAAGCCATGTTGCCGGACACTGCCGTTATGGCAAATACCGGGGTGAAGCACGATACGGTTCAGGATGTTCTGCGCATTGCGGATGGCTGCATCGTCGGCGCATCCCTGAAGGTGGACGGCGACACGTGGAAGGCCGTCGATCCCGACCGCGCGCGCGACTTCATGGATCGAGTGCGGGCGGTGCGCGGATGAAGGACCGGATCCGCACCGATCTGCTGGACCTGATGCTAGTGCCAGGCCTGTCAGGCCACGAGGATCGGGTGCGCCGCGCCATACGGGATCGGCTGGATGCGATTGGCGTCGAGAGTGAGACAGATCGTCTGGGCAATCTGGTTGCGCATTTTCCTGGGGATGGCCCCAGCGTCATGCTGTTCACCCATATGGATCAGTTAGGCTTCATTGTGCGCCGGATAGAGGCCGACGGGCTGATCCGTCTCGAACGTCTGGGCGGCGTGCCCGAGCGTGCGCTCGCCGCGCAGGAAGTGCTGGTCTGTGTCGGTGAAGGGCGCGATGTGCCCGGTGTCATTGCCAACAAGAGCCATCATGCGACCGCGCCGGAGGAAAAGTACCGGGTGACGCCCTATTCAGAAGTGTTCGTGGATACGGGTTTACCATCGGCTGAAGCGGTTGAGGCGGCGGGCATCCAGATCGGATCACCTGTTGTCTATGCGCCGCACGCATGTGTTCTGGCAGAGGACAAGATCATGGGCACCAGCGTGGATGACCGCGCGGGATGTGCTGTGCTCTTGGAATTGGCGCGTCTTTTGACAGCACGCACCAGTGGCCCGCCCGTGCACCTGGCCTTTAGCGTGCAGGAAGAGTTTAACCTGCGCGGCGCCCTGCCACTGGCGCAGAAACTACGCCCGGATATCGCGATCCAACTGGATTTGATGCTGGCAACGGACACACCCGACATGGTTGGACGCGGGGACATGCGCCTTGGGGGCGGGCCGGGCATGAGCCTTTATTCCTTTCACGGACGCGGCACGCTCAACGGGGTGATCCCACACCCGGCGATGGTGCTTCTCTTTGACGATACAGCGCGCGCACATGGCATCACGTTGCAACGCAGCGCGCAGGTCGGCGTGCTGACGGACCTGTCCTATGTGCAGCTCGTCGGGGACGGCGTTGCCTCGATCGATATGGGCTTTCCCGTGCGGTATTCGCATTCAGCCCGCGAGCTGTGTGATCTCAATGATCTGGTGGCATTGACGCAGTTGCTTGACGCAGCATTAACGCGCATTGGTCCCGATTTTTCGTTGGACAGGGATGACTACACCTGATGGCATACACGCTTGGCATTGATATCGGCACTTATGAAACGAAGGGCGTTCTGGTCGACACGGACGGCGTGATCCACGCGCAGGCCGCACGAGGTCACAAGATGCTGGTACCCCAACCGGGCTGGGCCGAACACCGACCCGAAGAGGACTGGTGGGGCGATTTTGTGTATGTCGCCAAGGCCTTGCTGGCCGACAGCAGCGTTGATCCGAGCGATATCAAAGCGGTTGCGTGCAGTGCCATCGGGCCTTGCATGTTGCCTGTGGACGCGGACGGCGTGCCCTTGATGAACGGTGTGCTTTATGGCGTGGATGGGCGCGCCGAGGCCGAAGTGCGCGAGTTGACCGACCGGATTGGCGAAGACACGATCATCGCGCGTTGCGGCAATGCGTTGACTTCCCAGTCGGTAGGGCCAAACATTCTGAGGTTCAAGCGGACCCGCCCCGACCTGGTTGCGCGAACTGCCCAGATCATGGCCAATTTCTCTCCCCTATATGACGTTGCAACGCAAAGCTGGGGCGATGATCTGGCCAATGACATCGTCCCCTTGGACAAGCTGCCGCAACTGCTCTGGTCCAACGAGATCGCCGGCACGATTACCCCGGCGGCCGCGACTGAAACCGGCCTTGCTGTTGGCACACCAGTGACCGCAGGAACTATCGATGCGGCAGCCGAGGCGTTTTCGGTGGGTGTCGATCAGCCCGGCGACATGATGATGATGTATGGATCGACCATCTTCATCATCCTGCGAGCCCAGACCAAAGTGTCTGACCCGCGCATCTGGTATGCGCCATGGTTGTTTGAGGGAGAACACGCGTCGATGGCGGGGCTTGCCACGTCCGGCACGCTCACCCACTGGTTCCG
>ERZ1740072.1191-NODE-1191-length-10145-cov-7.673935_pt1 | contig 10145 bp, 9 predicted proteins | sample MGYA00581733_ERZ1740072 | MGnify/ENA primary metagenome ERZ1740072 (study PRJEB43018, sample SAMN04849741) | marine metagenome | isolation source: floating plastic debris | place: Pacific Ocean | collected 2008-08-30 | study: EMG produced TPA metagenomics...
AAGAGGAGTTAAATAATGATCAATCAATCAAACGGATTATGATCCAGGGATAATATAATTTTAGTCAATCATTTTCTGCAAAGTCTGCTGGAATCCAGTGTTCTACCTTACGTCATATTGTTTTTCAGGTCCCGACATGCTCCCCTGCACCAGCCGGTTATGCCCCTTCAATAGACTGGCAGAAGAAACAGGTGGCAGCTTTCTCACAAGTCAGAATGGTGAGATTGAAAGCCTGGTTTTCCTGTAGACACCAACTGATCATTCTGAACAACATTATTTTGAAAGTTTAGAGGTGCAGTGTTGGTGCTCAGATTTCAAACCAGTTGAATCGGACAATTTAGGTTGTAAATTTCCCGGTTGAATGACCTGAAATATCGCCCGAGCAGTTTTACCATTAGTAATTGCCTTCTCTTGCATTATCTTTTTTAACAAGAAGACAACTACCAATGATCACATTGTTTCCTTTTGTATGATTCTTGTGGTATGATCCATGTCCATGTTATAACATAAAGATATTGCGAAATTGAATGGAGACTCCTTGGGTGAATTTTGTGGTATTTTGGTTTTTAATTTATCAATGAATTTAACCAAGGATTTTTAGTAAAAAGCTTCTTACCCAACAATCAGGCTTTGTTCTCTTTTTAGAAATAATAGAGGTGACACGGATGCCGTAGAACTAAAAATAATGTGGAGAAGTTGAGTAGTGATCTGAACTCTTTAGCCTTCATGACAGTGAAAATATAGAGTGTGGTCTGATCTTGCAGGACAATCTATTATAATATGATGAGTGAATGTTGGAGAGTTTTGATGCTATCATAGACTTAACAATAATAAGTTAGGTCTATCCATGAATGCTCTTGCTTTTTTAGAGACTAGCAAATGAAGCAAAATTGTGGAAAAAGAAAGGAAAAGGCAACAGCTTGAAGTTGGTGAGTGTGTGTTTTTGGGAGTGGAGGGAAATTAGTAGGGCGTAGTTCAATACTCGGCTCCTGAAGATCATGCCTAAGATGAAATATGAGCCAAGATATATACCATCAAATAATTTTAAATTACTTGAAGTTTTATTTTGCTTCAGTCATCAACTGCCACATGTAGAACTGTTACACCTCACCCTGGAAAGCGGTACTTCAGAATTATTCATCCAATTTAATTTGTAATATAATTAGGACATCTTCTAGTACCCGCTCATGGGCTTAAAATCTAGTATTTCCTTATTGAAACAATAAAATTAGGAGAAAAAGGCATCATAGAACATTGGACCATCATATTAATAAAACAACTGAAATTGTGAGACAAACAATAATATAAAACTAAACTTTGTAGAAAAATGTTTGATGCGTTATTATCGTCACGTTTATAGTCATAAGCGGATAAATACTATATTGTAGAATGGCACTGATCTTGTTTTACGGAAATCTGGAATGTTGTTATCAAAGTTATATGCTGCTGCTTTGCTGCAGCGGAGGGTATTAGAGCAACAATGTAGGTTGGGTTTGGTGGAAGCTTTGAAGAATATTGGTGCACAAAAATGATATTGTCAACGATCAACATATCGATAGGGTTTAATCTGACAACAGTAAACAGTGAAATAACCAAACATGTCATATAAACGCTATGATAACAGGGAAAATAAATATAAGAATAATGATTATTGTTTATGATATCACAGTAAAATATTTACTTTCCGCGCACCTGGCCCTGCCAAGCTGTCACAGAAAAAAAAACAGAAGAATTATAAGAATTTACGCCAATGGCGGCGATGAAAATTCCTGCGTCCTTTCCGCCGTTGTCTTCTGCGACGCTTCTCCTTTTTACTTTTGCTTTTGTTGTTGCGAGCCCTCATAGACTCTTTTTCGCATATAAATCCAATTTTTGTACTAATTGTGTGGCGCTTTCCAGTCATGAAAAAGTCCTTTGCACATGGCCAGAACATCCACTGATGTGATTCTGAAGTGTCAATAAGAGCACAGCTTGGCGATTCAATCTCATCCACATAGCCTGACCACTTTGATACCCACAGCTGAAAGTTTAGGGCACGGCCACTAGCCTCCCACTTCCACTGTGCTTGGCCTGCTCGATTAGTGGCGCCTATCCAATATGCATAGTCAAACTCTGGGCCCACCTTTTTTCCAGCTTCTAAAACAAGAATAAGAACATAATAATGAAATAGCTGCTCACATGGTTGAAATTCCGAGCAATGACATGTCTACCAATGCTAATCAACTCCAAGCATGTTAACAGTATGACCCGGTCACTCACTGTAGCGGCGTGTACGACAAAAACGAGGGCTGAGGACCATACCTGTCTCTCTGTTCTCAAGCTTTGACATGTTCAAGATTTTTATGAAGAGCAGGTAATTAGTAAACTTGTGTATTCTGGAGGTCAAATTATTGAAAGAGACAAAAACCTAATGTAAAAATGCGTGGTCGTTTTTTGTTAGTCTGAAAATTTTGACATCAGGCGAACAACTGACCACATGTCAAAGATTCCCTGCTTAATTAATTACTGGGGACACATGTGACAGGCTAATAATTTTGCACTTTGTCAGTGCCTGGATCTGCAAGATAGCAATGCTTGGCATGATTGAATAAGGGCTTTACGCCGGGTAATTTCTACTTGGGTGTTTGCTGTTTCCAGATTTGAAGAGGTCCTACAAAATCTGCCATTCCTTGGTGACACATGCCCACCAGCCTGTTTAATTGGTTTGCAAGTGCCATAGTTATTTGGTATTGTGAATTATATCCATGTAGAATTATCAACCTTATTATTCGAGTGTTCAATAAATGCTAAAAATATTTTTCCATGATCAGATTCTTTTCATAATTTTTGACACTCGAACTAGATTAATTCTGAAAGTTATGACATAGGCTAGTCTCGTTGCAGTATGGTGTATCTTCCGGTCTCAGAGCCAGAAGAGCATCCCTTTGCTAGCCATCGAGGCTGTGTTTGGAAGCACTGCATACTCTATATTATTGGTGATGCCCCTGGCTTCTCATTACAATTCTTACCTAATGCAGCGTTGATGAGATTGTCTTTAGTAAGTCTTATGAGGCTCTCAATGAAGTTCTGTTCAGACTTTGAGTCTATCTCCACTAGTTTACTATCGTACAGTTTGCAGTAGGTGTCCGCCACAGCCCAAGATATCTGAGACGGCTTAGTTATGTGGTAGCATGAGTCTTTGTGTCTGAGAAAGTTCATTGGACACGGCTCTGTTCTTTGAGGAACGTTATCCTCCAAAGAGTCAGTGTCCCCCTTTTCCTCTTCATCTTTGCTTGTTAATGCATTTTGAACCTCTATAGAACGGTAATCTGTGAAGATCGTGATTTTCTGTGAGTCTGTGTTGTTGGATTGTTTGCTTTTGTAAAGTGTGGAGGGATTGTCCTGAGCTGCTCGCTTATTACTGTTTATGTCGATGGTTTGATTGTTGCTTAGTTGAGTCGTATTTGAAAGGTCTCTTTTTAGCACATTGATTTGCATATTATCTTCTCCTCTTTTAAGACCTGAAAAGAAGTTAGAATTATAATACATGTAATAATGATATAATGCATAATAATGCTCTTTATACTTTTTCCACTCAAATTTTCAATCCTATGGGAGATACTGCCTTCTGTCACCATCTACATCAACAAATCAGGGATGTATAGGCTGTGAACAAACCAAATGTAAAAAATGTGGTATTTATCTTGTATATCGATGTGCATATCACTGGAGACCACAATGTATAATGAAGCAGAGTTAATTCATATGCACCATCAAATTGCTGAATAGAAGGCTGTTGATTACGTAATAACTGTCACTGCCAGTGTCAGTTTTAAGGCTCGGTGGCGAGTGACGATAGATAAATAATCGCCTGGCATCCCATTATAATAAAAGCAAATCATGGTGGTGTGTAAAGTAAAATGAAGAGACCCTATCAGGGGTACGCCCCATTCATAGTGTCACATTAGCATCGTCGTCACCTCGCCTCTTCCCAGCAGTGAAACAAAATGTCAACCTAGAACTAAGAGGCCTTGTTTATCTTTGGCATGTGCCACACTTAAAATAATCATCATATTAGCCCAAGTACCCAAGAAATATTTGAAAGGTGCTGAGGGCAATTTATTCAGCCCTCATGATGAAAGTTATTTGTTTACAGTAAACAAAGGCTGGACGGATGGAATTTTTGGCGTTCAATAATTGCAATAAGCATTTTGATCTGCGACTGGAGTAACTGGCAGACAGGGAACCATTACTGAAATATGTCATCTCGGCACTCTCACTAGAGAACCTCAGCCGGATAGCCCCTCTGTCTGCCCGTCTCTCAGAACCAATGCCATAGGGTTTTTATTACCTGTGTTTTATTATCATTAGTAGACTGCAGTTTATTGTTTGCAGCAATAGTGACACAATTTGGCAAGGGACGTGAAATGTTATCTGCTATAAAAGTGTCAAATATACAAACAAGCATGTCAACAGGTGCTTACTCCACAGCCTCAGACCTCAACATAGGACTTGAATCAACTACTGTTTGAGTAAAAAATTAGCTAATTAAGAACAATTAAAGTTGCTATTAAAATGTCTCCAAAGCAGTTATTAGTGCTGAAACAGCGATGTCACAATTTTGAATGTCACTTCCTCTTTTCAGTGAACAAGTACCCGAATGTTGCTGTCAACTTAACACAACGTACTGTTGTGTATGTGTATACAACCGCAATGTGTGCATTAGGTAGTCGCAAGAATGCACTAATGACAAAATACCAATTCTGATGGTACTTTTTGCTCCCTGCATCTACAAAATTCAGCTTTCTCCAATGTCCTTTTGTATACTATTTTTCTATACCATTTGAAAAAAATGGTTAGAGTTTATGCTCCAAATGGAGAATTCAGGGAAAGCTCCTTTTTTGTGAAGGGTTTCCAGTAAACACCAATCACCGTGGTCATGAACGCAAAACGCTTTTTTAAATCTCTTGCGTAGCCACTGCTTGTACATTCATTTTGCACACTGGCATGCCAGGGCAGGAACGTAACTAGTTTTTCAGAAAATGGTTCACAGCAGCATATAATGCAACATAGGTTTATTCCCAGCCATCTGACGCAGACAGAAAATATTGACATCAGCTAGAACTCAAGACCGGTCATCCTAAGCTTTTTTAATGGTACTGCATTCCATCATACACTTAAAAAAATATCAAAATATCACAATTTCAAAATATCACAATATAATAATTTTAACTTTTTTGTTTTGCTTAACTTTAATTTTTAGGTAGTTAACACACACTAGCATAGAAGTGTTGCCAGAGTTGAATATTAGCGCTACTAAAATATATCGTTTTTTCCACTCCAACTAGCTAACTTTAATGTCTAGCTAACGTTTTTGCATCATTGAGAAAGTCTAAAATTGTCAAAGTAAACTGTATCTAATATTTCTTCCATGTCAATGTGGTGCAACAAAGCTTGTATTTAGACGTCTGAGGTATTTGAGCTCTTATTTTTAATTGATTTACCCTACTGAAGCGTTATATTTGTGTACGTACCTTGTGATGGCTGAACTGTAAGAGGGTGTGCATAAGCGAGGTGATCTCCTCCGAGTTGTATATAAATATGAATAGTAACCATTAGTAATAAATTGCAGATACACCTAGGGTGCATGATTCCGACTGTTAATAGCTCGTAAAAGTGTTGATTCCTTGCTAGCCAAGCTTTTACTATCCTGGAAAAAAAAATGATGAAGCGTGTATGTTATCAGACAGAGTCTTGTAATAAACTGTCCGGAATGGCAGTTGTTTCAGTTTTGACAATACCTCCAGATGAGTGCTGTATTTTAAAATTGATATGGCAGGCCATACCTTCTAGAGTGTCATATTGTAGCTGCGACATGACACTACACTTGAACACAACAGCCTGAAGTGTCACCCTTCTAATAATATCATTACAATAACGCGCAGCCAACTCCTTACATGGAGAAGATAAAAACTAGAAAGCTATCAAAGAAACCATAAAGTGTATCTATCTATCACGCGTAGAGTGTAATATAATTTAAAAAAACAACGTATAGCCAGCTTACAGATGTTGTATTGTCAGTGAGAGAGGAAATCCTCGCTGCCCCGATCGCTGCACTAATTATAATGAATGAAGTAGTAGAGCTGATCTCCAATGTGGAAATGACCTGCCTCTTCATGCCAAAACTTAGTATATAAGATGCAACTGTGTATGCCAGTCAGGTATTTCATGGGTGTCAAAGCAGTGTCAAACTAGTGGCATTGATAATCCTTAAACAATAATAACATAACAATCATAGTATAAAATGTTCAGCTGCTTTGGCATGGCACGCATGATATCCCCCCTCCATACGTTGACCATTATGAAAAACATGAAACAAATGCGCCATGTACTTGCGAAAATAAATCATGGAAAATTATGTAAAGAGAAAAACGCACTGCACTTGATGATGCCAAACCTATAGAAAACAAGTTGTAATTCGTAAATAGCCTGTCACTCTAATGTGTTATTTAAATACACATATTCTTGTCAAGACTATCAATCAAGCTGCTGGCCTCTCAAAAAGTAAAAATAAATTTGCGTGTTTATGCTTTTTTAGACTGGGGGAATTTAAATTTATTTATTGTTTTCAAATAAAACAAATCCATGCACTGATTGAGCAAAGTGATTGACAAAAATATGGTACAAGCTAGTGACACTGATTGTTATGGCTAGTTTTTTAGTCTCTAATTAGTGCCAAGAGCCTTGTAGTATTTCCAGGCTCTTCGATCGAACACAGCTGGCCTTTATTTGTTAACTTACTGTGCAAGCTTAATAGTTCAGCTTAGAGTTGCCTACCCTCAAAGCAAGATCAAATTTTGTTTGCTAATATGTAGTTTCACTTCAGAGAGTACTCCACAATAGTTGTTTTGCTCTCGCAAGATAATTCCTTTTCTTATGGCAAAGAGTATATTTTTATCGTACGAGTTTCAAATGAGTGTGTTCTGCAGCTTTTCCCTTCTATGGAGATGTAGTCCTTTACTTCTGAGGTCAAGAACTAGCAGCCGCCATTTTCCAATTCTACCAAATTAAGATGTTATTTAAAACAAAGTTTTCATCATGACATCTCAGTATATAAAGCTAAAAGCTCAAATTCTCCAGCAGATTATATTATGGTTGCTAGTTGTTTCAACCTTGTGGGTTAACTGCTCTTCGTATACATGTATGTCTATACATACATATATAGACATTGATGCCCTGTTTATTTGTGCCAGCTCGACTCTATCTGTTATATAGAATGGTAATCACTGATATACAGTTTATACGTATGCGTGCCAATGGTGGCAATACATTTGCTAGGTTTTTGAACTGAGTATGGGGTAGTCATTACTTGACTCATTACATGATACTGGCGTAGTAGTTTGGGGTAGGTACCTAACAACATGTCAAACAAAAAACTGATAAAAAACAATGATTCTTGTTTAATATAAACTGTCATTACAAAGGGAAAGGTGTTAACAAGGGTGTCAATTTCAATTTGAATGATATAAAAGTGCCGGATACTGCTTTATGATATCAAGAGCTATTTATAAGGTTATGTTTCGTTAACTATTTTATGGGCCTTTGTTTTTGGTGAGGGTTAAGAGAGATCCTTGATTTTGGTGTAAGGGTTTGACATAGGTTTTCACTTACTACCCACACAAAATAATTAGCTGGCTGAAGATTTCAGTCCCGCTGTTAAGGTATCTTGCAGTCATCATGAGTGTAAGAATGTGCGTCTTTTCAAATAAGTTAAAGACATTGCCACACTAGAGGCTAGAGCCCAAATGACAATTCTTGTTTTATCAGAAATATATTGAAGAAAAATCTGTCCATACCTGGTTTGGATAAGAAAATAAAGATCAACATAATTACAGACTTTCAAGATATCAGCGAATGGATTCAGTAATATTAAACTAATCCAGTATACTAGTTACAATTTTATAAAATGTTATTTTAGCTTTTCTCCACCTTAATCATGATGTTTATTTGTTTCTTTTCAATTTAAAGCCAAAGTCAAGTGACATGGAGGGTTGGTGTCGGCTGTGTTTTGGTAGATATCATGGGCGTCCAGCAGCTGCAGACAGCAAAGAAATAGTTGAACACGGCAGCAGTGCGACACAAAGTGACAGACTACAGGACACAGAGAAGGATGGTAGCCCTCCACTGCTTAGTATTATCTCACGAATAGACCAGGTAGTACACACAGTAGCCAACAGGCAGAAAATTTTTATGGGAACTAAATTTTGCTATTTAGCTCGCTAACGTTAAATTCTGCTCATTTTAGTTTTTCACGAATCATTCGATAATAGCTTATATGTGTAAAAATTCTGATTCAAAATTCTCAGCCAGGTTGTTAAATTAAATTTCGTGACTCTTGTATATTTACATCTTGTAGGAGGTATGGAGGAAATACCTACTGGATGAAACTATGCATGGAATTTAATTCAGCGACCTGGCTGAGATTGGCCGATTTCACAGATTTTGAAATACCGTACTGGTGATTTTTGATGTCTGAAATTCATTTGCACATGCTATCATTGAGGGGTGTGTCAAAATCTTGTAATAAGTGGAATTTAATTTTAGCAGAGATTCTACTAGCGAAATAGCAAAACTTAATTCCAATGAAAATGTTCTTCCTTAAGGGTACTAGTACTGACAACAAGGATACTGCCAACCAGGGTGGCTTTGAACAATATGGTGACAAAGGACAATCATTTTAAAGACAAAAGAAATTGATTGAGAAAAAAAAGAATTATGACCAGATTCTATTATATCGATACCTGATGATGATGATTTTTGTTTTCTCAGAAATGATTTAGTCCAAGGAAAAAGACCATGTTTTTGAAGACATCCTGGTTGCATGTTTAAGTTCAGGTTTGATGTCACTAGTATTTGTGTGCTGGAAGTTTTTCAGTTACATGTAGATCACTAAAGGCATCACTTACTTGCCAGTGTCAAATGCAGGGCGGTCGTGTCGGGAGGAAAATGCAGTCGTCTGGCAATTTTATGAGGGGTATGGTTATTGCCTGACGGCTGCACTCGACATGACAGCCCTATGCTTGACACTAGTAGGGGATAGCTATGACGTTAACATAATCTACCAAATCGAATAAAGTTGGTTCCCAGAGCGCCATTCTCCTTTCCCACACATAATGTGAGTACAGTGATAAAATCAGAGCTCCTATAGTGGCAAGTGTTTATTAGCTGAGATGTCATCATTTTGAGGACTAAGGTTGACAGGTATGGGTGATGAATCGACTCGAACCTTTTAAGAAAATAAAAAGCTAGATTTATGTCCTGCTAACTTTGCTTGATTGCTATATATTTTTTACAAACAATCAAGTGTTTGTGATCCATTTCAGGTATCCTTTACTGCGCAAATGTATACCTCAGTGTAAAAATCAGTACAACCAATTAAATACACTGATGAGGGCTAACGTTTTACTGGAAGGAGAAATCTGTCAAATAGCAAAATAAATTCCAGCCAGTCGTAATCAACCATACAGAAGAGTTGTGAAATTAGCTTGTGAGGAGCGTCAAAGCCTGTAGCTCAATTTGTTAGGCCCTTGAAACCCGCTTTATACCTGAACGCCCATGAGTTTAATATGAGATCCTTCAAGGTAATACATTCGGCCACAGGGGTACATATACATATTTGCTTTTCAGCTACAGTACCAATTAATGTCTGTATTCTAGTCGCACACTATCTAGCTAGCCCTTGTGCAACCAATTTAGTAATTTGTTTTACTGAGGTGCTTCTTTGCAGTAAGAAGTGTTATGCATCCAAGTTCAGCACAAAAAGAAAGTGTGCGCAGAGTTAACTCAGAAAGTATTGCTGATCAATGTCAAAATTATGATTCTCTTGTGAACCCAAGCTACTGTATTTGCGTTGGACACAAAATTTAACTGGAGTATAAAGAATATTTTAAGAATAATTAATGTAGGGAGTGTTCTCTTGTAATTACTTGTTTGTCTTCTCAATGCAGAGGAGACACCACACCACATGTAAAAAAGTCAAAACTGCTACCATTGTGATGGCATGTCGCTGCCAGTTATTCAAAAAATCAAATCAAAAATCATAGGACAGGCTCCTTGTGAGAACGGGTATTGAAGAAAGAGCTTTGCAGTAGTCATCTAGCTGCATG
>ERZ1740072.1193-NODE-1193-length-10131-cov-4.513994_pt1 | contig 10131 bp, 4 predicted proteins | sample MGYA00581733_ERZ1740072 | MGnify/ENA primary metagenome ERZ1740072 (study PRJEB43018, sample SAMN04849741) | marine metagenome | isolation source: floating plastic debris | place: Pacific Ocean | collected 2008-08-30 | study: EMG produced TPA metagenomics...
CACGAGCAATACTGACCATTCAATACTCTGTAGCGCTCGGGTCGGCGAACAACAGCCCGTCACCAGCATCAAAATCGCCGCCACCACTGCTGCTTTGAGCATACTCAACCAGCCCAACCCGGCTAAGACGACCATGAGCGACAGGATGACGATCGCGATCGGGGCTTTGGCATGGCGGCGCGGTTCCGAATCGGGGAGATCACTCACCAGATAAAAATCGCTGGAAACCCGCTGACGCTCTAAAAATTGGGGATGGGTTTCGAGCAGCAGCGTATCTCCAGGGCGGAGGCGAATGTCGCCAATTTTGCCCTGCAGGCGTTCACCGTTGCGGGCCACCGCCAAGACCACCGCGTTGTAGCGTGAGCGAAAGCGGCCCTGGCGAATCGTCTGCCCCACCAACGAACAGGTGTTAGAAACCACCGCCTCAATCAGCCGCCGTTCGGTGCGCGGCGTATCGAGCTTAAACACCTGATCGGTCGCTGGGTTCAAGCCCCGCAAGCGATGTAAATCGACAATAGAATCCACAATTCCTACAAAAATTAGCTGATCATCTTCTCGCAGGGTTTCCCGCGGGCTCACCGCCGGTAGAATTTGTGCTCCTCGGGCAATTTCGGCCAGATACAGGCCGGGTAAATGGCGCAGACCGGCTTGTTCAACCGTTTTGCCCGCAAGGGGACTGCGGGGTGCTACCACCATCTCGACGGTATATTGCCGCATGTCATCGCGTTCGCCCATCACCGGCTTCCGGTTCGGCAACAGCCACCGCTGCCCTACAAAGAGATACACCAGCCCCGCGATCGCACAGGGCAACCCCACCGGCGTCACGTCAAAAATGCCGAGGCCGGGATGATCGGTCGCTTCGATCAGCAGCCCGCTGACGACTAAATTGGTGCTGGTGCCAATGAGCGTGCAGAGGCCGCCAAAAATGGAAGCGTAGCTCAGCGGAATCATCAGTTTAGAGGGGCTGATCCGCAGTTTGCGACACCAGTCACTCACTACGGGAATAAACATTGCCACCACGGGCGTATTGTTCAAGAACCCGCTTAAGAGCATGACCGGCACCGTCAGTCTGACGTAGGTGGTCAGGCGACGCTTCGGTAGCCCCAATACCTGCTGCGACACCCACTCTAGGGCACCAGTTTGCTGCAGACCGGTGACGACAAAATACAGCACCCCCACAGTGACCATGCCGTCATTGCTAAAACCTTTGAGCGCGGCGGGCGTCGAGAGCACACCGCTGACATACAAAATCGCGACTGCGCCTAAGAAGACAATTTCCGCCGGTAAGGCGGTAACGGCATTGAGGCCAAATGCCACGGTGATGAGGCTCAAGGTCAGCCAGCCCTGCCAACCCAGACTGATGAGGGGAGAGTTAGCCGCCGTCAGATGGAGCAGGGCGATCGCCAAACATCCCACTAAGCCGATCACTAAAAAGACTAAAGCTTGCTTCTGTCGCCGTCGAGACCACCACTGTCGAAACGCTCGCTCCGTCTGCATAAACTTGCTCGTACTACGGCTGTGAACACTATCGTGCTTGACTCAAAGTTGCCCAAAGTCAATTCTTATTCTCTGTAATTCAATCTCAATCAAGCGCTTTTCGTGACATCGCTTAAGGCGATGGAGCCACGCTGAGTAGAAAGCCCTCTGAAGATTTTGCCCGGAATCGTCAAACAGGCACGCAAAATCGGCAGATCCCGCGGCTCCACTTCAAAACTTCACACCCCATTAAGGAAATATCAGGAAGCAAAGGCTGCAGAAAAACCCAGGAGCCACATTCGCAATTCAACCGCCCCCGAGGCTTGGCAAACACAGGGGACTAATGCGTGGGTTGAAGAGTCTTGATTGGGCAGACAACCATTTGAGCGATCTCGCAGTAGTTGCGGTGCCATCTGGGCGAAGGATGGAGCGGTTGTCCTTGGGACAGACAAGAAGCAACAATGTGGATAATTGAAAAGCGATCGCGGTAAAAGGCAAGACGATATCCAAAGCCTTATCAAGCTTCTTCTTTAGGAAAGACAACATCCTCATAAATTTGTGACACAGAAACCTGGAGACTCACACTCTCCAGAAGTAAACCTTCATGGGCAGTAGAAACGTCCGAGACATCCGTTACCGTATTCACCAATTCCCAATTGCCCCGTTCATTTCGGCGGTAGCATTCCACCATAAAACGGTCAGGATCAATCAAGACATATTCTTGTAGCGTTTCAATTTGGCGGTAATGTCGAAACTTCAGCCCGCGATCGCGGGCTTCTGTAGACTCAGACAGCACCTCAACGACCAAGCAAGGAAAACAAATATAGTTACGGGCAGCGCGATCGCGACTGTCACACGTCACAGTCACGTCGGGATAATAGAATGGCCCGTCGTCAGAAACTGCCACCTTGGCATCACCGCTTAAAACCTTGCAATTTTGTCCCCGCAGATGAGGCTTGAGTAGCGCGACTAAGTTGACAGCAATTTGGTTGTGAGGAATTGTCCCCCCGGTCATCGCCATGATTTGACCGTTAACGTATTCGTACTTAAAAGGCTGCTGCGCTTCCCAAGCTAGATACTCAACAGGAGTCAGTAGAGGCTGGGGTTGAGCGACCATATTTTTTCTCCCAGTGGCCAACACATCGCTTATTTAGCTTGATTCTATCGATCTTCTAATGCGGAAAAGCCAATTTGGGCCATTGAGCATGAAGTTGATAGGCCATCCCAGACTGAGTGAGGCGTTTCAGGTGAGATGTGATGCGGGAACACGAGCAAGTGAAACAGAGCACCGCCCGCTCGATGAGGAAAAGGGCGATCGCTCTTCAGGCAGCCTAGCGTCAACGTGGGCGGTGATGGGATTGAGCATTAGGCGATCGCCACCGCCCCACCCCGACGCAGATCACCCGCCCCATGCAGGGCCCCAGTCTCATCGCAAGCCACCGCATTGACCCCGCCAAAAAACATATTTTGCTGCTGCCAGGCGATCGCTTCCGTTGTCTCTGCCGGCTGGGTCCGCGCCACAATGTCAGGCGCATAGCCCGGTTCCGTATGCAATGTACCGCGCTCCCAATGCAGACGCGGGGCCATGATGGCATCGGTCAACGGCATGTCAAAATCCAATGCGTTAGAAATCACTTGCAAAATCGCCGTTCTAATGCGGTTAGAGCCCCCCGAACCCAACACCAACTGGGGTCGCCCATCTTTGAGAATCAGGGTTGGAGCCATCATCGACGAGATCCGCTGATTCACCGTCCATTGGTGAAAGCCGTGGGGATGTAGATCCTCTTCGCCCAGCATATTGTTGACCATAATCCCCGTGTGCGGAATCACGTAAGACGACCCCTCCCCATTAGACGTCGTCACACTGGCCGCATTGCCCTCCGCATCGATCGCGCTCACGTGGGTCGTACTACCTAGCCGATTCACTGTGCCCTTGAGAGTTTCCTGATAGGGCCACAGCTGCTCATCAGCCAAAAACGCAGCGGCCACCCCCGGTTCATACAGCCGATTGTCGTACCCCTGCCGACGTGCCGCATTGGTCAAAGCCATCACATTGGTCAAGCTGGTCAAATGCTCGGGTGAGCCATAGGCCATACGATGCAGGTCAATCTGCGACAACAGCTTCAGGGCAAACCCAATCAGCGCCCCCCCAGAACTTGGGGGCGGGTTCGTTACCACCGTTGCATTTCGATAGCGCAGACTCAGCGGCTGGCGCTCTATCACCTGATATTGCTGCAAGTCGGCTCGCGTCAGGTAGCCGCCCGCCGTTTGGCAATCTTGGGCAATTTGCTGAGCGATCGCGCCCTCATAAAAAAAAGCTGCACCGTGCTTCACCAGCTGTGTCAGAGCCTCCGCAAAGGCCGGCATGCTCAGGGTATCCCCCGCCGTCAGCAGCTGTCCGGCAGGCGCATACAGACTGCGTACCGCCTGGGAGGCGGTCAAAATCGGTTTCAGTACGGTATACACATAGGCCAAAAAAGGGGTTACCGTCACCCCCGCTTGGGCATGGTGAATCGCGGGCTCAGCGATCGCCGCCAAGGGCAAGCGTCCCAACCGGTCATGCACGTGCAGCAACCCGGCGATCGCCCCGGGCACGGCCATTGAACCCAGGCCAATGTGAAACTCTTGCACCGTGGCGCCAAAGTTAGCGTGGATCGGGTAAAAATCAGGCGCTCGGCTCAAACGATTGCGGCGAGGCGTTTGTGTAAAAAAATCAAACAGGCGATTTTCACCCGCTGCCGTGTGCGCCAGCAAAAAGCCCCCGCCACCGGCAGACGTTAGTACCGATTCCGTCACCCAGGCCGTCATCACGGCTGCGATCGCGGCGTCAAAGGCGTTGCCCCCCTGCTTTAACATGGCGGCTCCGGCCTCCGCCGTGAGGGCATGCCCCGCTGCCACCACGCCCCGGCTCGGCACCTGAAGATGAACCATCGCTACCGTTGCTACCTCGCTGGAGTAAATGTTGACCAGTCCGCTGGCGACACCGCACAAAGGATCAATCCCATGCCGTGCAAGCAGTCTGGTTTGCAGTCTGGCCTGATCGAAAGGTGACTGCGACAAAACAATGCCTCCTACTCTACCGCTATGTATCGAACGACGGATAGTCGCGGGGGCAGGTGCCTACACCGTTTACCCAACCCACCCACTAGGGCGGCGCTGAGACTCAATCGCTCAGATTTTGCCATCGAAAATGCGCCGATCTGAGCTATCTTTATTAAACGGTTCTTGCAATCCCTCTGAGCACCGTAACCTTCCCACGCGGATGTGGTGGAATTGGTAGACACGCACGCTTGAGGGGCGTGTGGCTTTGCTGTGCGAGTTCGAGTCTCGCCATCCGCATTAAATCGATGGCAGTTGCTTCTGTAAAGCGGTATGTTTGCCCTTCTAACAAGTGGCTTCTCCGTCTTTACTCACATGATTTTAGGTAGCCTTTCTGCAGTTCTCGGGCGATTTGTGGAGCCAGCCAACTCGGCTGAATAACTCGCATATTAGCGCCGTATTGCAGAATTCCCTGGCGAAACTAGAATCAGGAGTCTTCGGTTTATCCTGAATGCTAATTCTAATGTTTGTAATGTTAAAAGAGCGAGAGACAGTTATGTTCATTGTCTTCCGTCCTGTGCAGCGAAACTATACAGCGAACGTCTCTGGTATTCAATGTCTTTTAGGCTGGCTGAGTCGTTAGGAGCCTGACCAATAGTTTGGTTTAGCGTGTTTTTCTGTTGATGACTGCCGTTTATGCGGTTAAATGCGCCAGTTGGTTTTTACTCAATACAAATTCCGATAGAGAGTTCTGGTTGAATAAAGGCCTAGCGTCTTGTGTAAATCCACTTTTGCCTGATCTCGCGAATCGGCCTTGCCGATCATCTTGTCAGAATTAGGAAAGGTTGCTGTGTGTTTTGGATCACACACAGGCAGAGCGTGAAGCCATAAAACTAGAGATAAAACAATATTTTTAAGTCGATGAAAAACTGTCCTAGCTTCAGCAAAAGCTAGGTTTGAGTTGCCGATGTTTTTTAAGGGAGCTGCTTTGAGTAGTTTCCTGAAAATTTGGTTTCTAAAGCGATGACTATTTTTAGTCTATTTCAGGTAGTGCTTCTTGTCGGGAACATGTCCAGAGAGCAATGTTATCTCTGGACACAGGGATTAATTGGGTTGCATGCTACGTCTGATGCGATCATTGCCCTCGCCTATTTTTCCATGACAGTAACGCTTTTCCACTTCACACGTCGTGAATGGAGCGTACCAATTAGAAAGATTCTTTTCCTGTTAGCTGTGTTCACTCTGGCTGGCGGTGCGACACATTTGCTGGAAATTTGGACACTCTGGCACCCAATCTACTGGGCTTCTGGAGGATTGAAAGCGCTCATAGCATTGGTAATGGTCGGACTTATCGGTTTAGCCTGGCCATCGATAGGTCTACATCAGCTGGACGAGCTGGTTTCGCATGAAAAAGCGTTAGAGGCAGAAGTTGCACAACTCCGAGATGTTGCCGCAGCTTTAGAGGAGAGTCAGCTCCGTTTTAACAGTGCTTTTGAATATGCAGCTATTGGGATGGCAATTGTCTCTTTGGAAGGCGCATGGTTAGATATCAACAACTCGCTCGGTAAATTAGTTGGCTATACGGTACAAGAGTTGAAGACTAAGACGTTTCAGGACATCACTCATCCAGATGATCTAGAAACAGACTTGGCATATCTTCAACAAATGCTCAAAGGTGAGCAGTTGACCTATCAGGTGGAAAAGCGCTATTTCCATAAGCAAGGCCACATTGTTTGGGTTCTGCTCAGTGTTTCCTTGGTTCAAAATTCTGAGGGAAAACCCTTATACTTCGTTTCCCAAATTCAGGATATATCTGCACGCAAGCAAGCTGAAGAAGCGTTACTTGAAAGTGAAGCAACAAATCGAGCAGTTTTTGAGCAGGCTGGAATTGGAATTAATCAAGCTGATCCCGAGACTGGAATTTATATTCGAGCCAATCAACGCTTCTGTGAATTGCTCGACTATACGCACGACGAACTCAAACAGCTCACCTATCAAGAAGTCACACATCCAGAAGGTCGTGCCCGAAACATTGAGCAGATTCATCAAGTTTTAGGCGGTACAAGAAAATCTTTCACCCAAGAAAAGCGCTACATTCGTAGGGATGGAACCTGTGTATGGGTAGAGATAACAGTTTCCAGGATTTGTAGTGACCAAAACCACATTATTTCCTATCTAGCTATCGTTCAAGATATTAATGATCGGAAAGCGACTGAAATCACTCTTGCCACTAAGACAGAGGAGTTAGATGGTTTCTTTTCACTGGCTTTAGACTTACTCTGCATTACCAGCGCCAGTGGGTATTTTCTTCGACTTAATAGTATATGGGAGCAAACGCTAGGTTATCCCTTATCAGAGCTCGAAGGAACTGAATTAATCAGTTATGTACACCCTGATGATGTGGCGGACACGTTGTATGCCGCCTCTCAGCTAGAAGCTGGTGAACAGGTAGTCAATTTTATTACTCGCTACCGTTGTTCTAATGGTTCATATCGCTGGATTGAATGGCGGAGCCGCCCAAGTGGCGAACTGGTTTATTCAGCGGCGCGAGACGTTACTGAGCGGGTGCAGGCAGAAGAAAGCTTGCCTCAGTTGTCTGACAGCCTAGACTTGGCCATAGCGTCCAAGGACATTGGCATTTGGGACTGGAATGTTGGGCAGAATACTTTCCTCTGTGACCAACGGACCCAGGAGCTATACGACGTTAACCCAGACTGCTGCAACAGTCTTTATGAAATGTGGGCTGACCGGCTCCATGGTGCTGATTATGCTGCCGCAACAACTGCTTTGCAATTGGCCATCGAAGGGCAGCAGGATTTTAATCAGGAACTTCGAGTCCTTCAGGCTGACGATACTGTCCGCGTTGTTAGAGCCGGCGCACTTATCCAGCGTAATGCTCAAAACCGCCCCAAGCGAATTATTGGGATTAGCTACGATATTACTGAGCGCAAGCGTGCGCAAGCGCTGGTTCGACAATATGCAGCTCAGCTAAAGGCTTCTAATCAGGAGCTAGAAGCTTTCGCCTACTCCGTCTCTCATGACCTCAGAGCGCCTTTGCGGGCAATTGATGGTTTTAGCCAAGCGCTCCTTGAGGACTATGGAGAACGTTTTGATGCAGAGGGGCAAGATTACTTTGATCGTATTCGTAAGAATGTGGCTCGTATGGGCCTCCTCATTGATGAGCTGCTGAGACTATCCCGGGTCTCTCGTTCGAAAATCAGCTATACAGGTGTCGATTTGGGCATGCTAGCCCAAGACCTGATGCAGGATTTGCAGGCTTCTGAACCTGGGCGGCACGTCGAGTTTGTAAATGCCTCTACAGGTATCATCCAAGCTGATGCCACTCTCATACAGGTCGTTCTGCTCAATCTGCTACAAAATTCCTGGAAATTTACGAGCCATCACGCTACTGCCCGTATTGAATTTGGCTTAGTCCCTGAGTCAGAGGAGCCAACTTACTTTGTTCGAGATGATGGCGCTGGCTTTGATATGACATACGCCAATCAGCTCTTTGGGGTCTTTCAACGCTTACATAGGGCGGATGAATTCTCCGGTACAGGTATTGGACTGGCTACCGTTCAAAGAGCTATTTCCCGCCATGGCGGACGAGTATGGGCGGAAAGCACTATCGAAGAAGGCGCAACGTTCTATTTCACTGTCCCTAGCATAAATCTTGAGAGAGCTTCTTAAATCATGGCCTCCTTACGCCCGATTGTATTAGTTGAAGATAATCCTGATGATGAAATGCTGACCATGCGGGCGCTGCAGCGCAGTAAGTTGAAGAACCCAATTCTGATTGCCAGAGATGGGGCTGAAGCTTTGAACACCATATTTGCTGCAGATCCGCTACCCAGCGTGGTTTTACTGGATTTGAAATTACCTAAAGTAAACGGTTTAGAGGTTTTGCGCCATCTCAGGGCTGATGCTAGAACTCGACTGTTGCCTGTAGTGATGCTGACCTCATCGACTGAAGAACAGGACATCGTTGATAGCTATTACCTAGGCGCAAATAGCTATGTGCGGAAGCCCGTGGAGTTTAGTCAGTTTACCGAGGCTGTGATTCAGTTAGGGCTGTATTGGGTGCTCGTCAGTGAACAGTTACCTGAGGAAGTGTAACTATGAGCGAGGCCCTTAACGTTTTAATTATTGAAGACTCAGAGGATGATGCACTTCTCGTTGTTCGAGCATTGCGCCGGGGCCAGCTGAAACCCAACTGGGAGCGCGTCCAAACAGCTGAGTCGGTCTACGAGATGCTGACCACCGGCTCATGGGATATTGTGCTCTCCGATTACAATTTACCCGGATTTGATGCTCCTGCAGCGCTAGAAATCGTTAAGCGACTCCAGCCTGAACTCCCATTTATTGTTATTTCGGGAACTATCGGCGAAGAACGAGCTGTCGCAATGATGCGCTTAGGAGTCAATGACTATCTGATGAAAGATAGCTTGGCTCGGCTACCAGAAGCCGTGCGACGCGAAGTGCAAGAGGCTCAAAATCGAGTTGAGAATCAGAAAACCAGAGCTGAGTTGAATCAAAGCAAGGCCACAAGCAGCGCAATTATTAATGCGATTCCTGATCTATTAATGAGCATGGACCGCAGTGGCCATTATCGCTATATGGGTAATAGTGCTGGGATTAATAGCATATGTCCTTACGATGAAAATGCTGTTTTTTCAGTCAATAAAACATTGCCACCAGAGATGGCTGAAAAACGTCTTGCGGCAGCCTCAAGGGCTTTGGATACAGGAGTGTTACAGGTTTATGAACAAGCGCTACAGATAGATGGTATCGATTGTTACGAAGAGGTTCGAGTCGCTCCGCTAAACGACGATCAGGTCTTGATTATGGTTCGTGATGTTAGCGATTGCAGGCGAGCAGAGAATGGCTTACGTGATGCAGAAGAGCGCTATCGCAATATGTTTCAGGGGGCATTGGTCGGAATTTATCAGAGCACACTCAGTGGCCAGTATCTTGAAGTTAACCCAGCACTTGCAAAAATTTACGGCTATGACTCTCCACAGATACTTAAAGCAGAAATAACAAATATTGATCAGCAGATATATGTTGATCCATTAGCGCGAAAAGATCTGTTGCGTGAAATTCAAAAGAATGGCAGCAGCATTAGTTTTCAGTGCCAAGTCTTTCAAAAAGATGGTCGCAAAATTTGGATTAATGAAACTGGAAAATTCATTATGAACTCCAATGGCGAGCCTCTATATTATGAAGGATTTGTGCAAGATATTACGACTCAGAAGGAGTCAGAGCTTACTCTCAGGCGGCTAGTCACTGGCACAGCTGCTTTCACTGGAGAAGCATTCTTTCCAATATTAACGCGCTGTCTTGCAGAAGTGCTTGATGTACGCCATGCCATTATTGCTGAGTACGAAAATAACTCCCTGAATCCGCTATCTTTTTGGTCAGACAAGGCACGTCAGGAGTCATGCTCGCTACCATTGAATGCCTCATACTGCTGCCAAGAGACCTTAAAAAGGCAGTTCTTTAAGCATGCCATTAAAAAAACTGATAACCCTACTGACACGATATTGCACACCCACCTAAATTCTAAAGGCTTTATAGGCATTGCATTACTCAATTCAGACTTGCGACCTATTGGAC
>ERZ1740072.1195-NODE-1195-length-10119-cov-8.394078_pt1 | contig 10119 bp, 5 predicted proteins | sample MGYA00581733_ERZ1740072 | MGnify/ENA primary metagenome ERZ1740072 (study PRJEB43018, sample SAMN04849741) | marine metagenome | isolation source: floating plastic debris | place: Pacific Ocean | collected 2008-08-30 | study: EMG produced TPA metagenomics...
AGCCTCTTCAGACGCTCATCATTTGGGGTATTAGATAATGAGCATTTAGCATTAATATTCAGGCCCTAGAGATATGAGACATCAGTGAAATAATGTGATGAATGACTGAAACACCCTGTACCAAAAAGATCTCAGTGGCTCAGTGACACTTATGGGGATGGCGGACTGTTGTTGCTGCCACTTTGATTGATTAATGAATGACGGCTTATTTGAGGCCCAAACCTATCATGATGTTGTCGCTGGGCTGGGCGGATATCGTAAATACAGCTCCTCATGATGGGTTTGGTAACCTTTTCAGATAATCTTTGATTTAATTACTGCCAAGAAATATTACCTAGATTTGTATGTAATTGATTGATATTAATCCTGTAGACAGTTTAATGAATATTTAGACTGGCATCAGTGTTGAATGTTTCATTGATTGAGTTTGCTACTCAATGAACCTGATAAAGGGGCATAGATGCCTCTGTAACATAAAAACCGGGTAACCTGCATGGTGATGTAGGTTCTATCCATGAGGTCTTTACTGACTACATTCGTGTATGTCTTGTGCATACTTCGGTTTACCCCCTGTGTGTAATTATAGCCTGAAGCTGAGCAGATGAAAACTATTTCACAACTACTGTCAATTTGCAGAAAGCCGACTTAGAATCTTAGAAGCTAGGCGGCTTGTCAACTCATAAATTAATAATGGTTTTGTATTATCTTTAATTTGTGACAATGGTAATCAATGCCTGTACACTAATGGCAATTTGCTGTTATCAGGAACAAGTTGTAGAGTCATAATAGAGTCCTATATTAAATCTGAATATTTAATGTGGATAAAGTTACAATCCATATTTGAGACAATACAAGCGTGATTACACCTTAAAGGTGGAAAAATGTATTTACGGATCTACCTGGTAAATACATTACTTGTGGATAGAAGTATTCAAGTTTCATGCATTCAGAAGTCATGTATACTTGTGTACAATTTGCACTTTTCCTCAAATTTTTGCAAACAGCATATTCTGGTCCTTTTGTTTGCTTTGGAAACACACTAGAAAAAAAATCCTCTCTAGCAGTCACAACAACCAATAACATTGAGGATAAGCGAACACCAGTATCTTCAAAATGGTCAAATATATACAATATACTATGCTACCCTTAGACTCCGCGCAACCAACATATCTGGCAACCGCAGAAATAGCTAGCAAATGCCAAAAACAAGAAGTGATGCAAAGAACAGGACATTAAAATGGAAAAAAGCGTCAATGTCTCATTTATGTTGTGCCCATTGCGAATGTTTGTCATACAGCATTTAAAACATTGCTAAAAATTGTGACTGGACCTGAGTATTAAGTACGCCTATATTCATGTATTTTTTGTCTTTTTTTAGCTACATTTGCCACCACCCTAGATGAGGTAAACATAGACATGTTCACTGACAGTTTGATTGAGGTAGCGGAAGGACAGGATGTGATTATACACGCTGCCGTTACTCCTCCTGCAGACGACGTGATTGTTAAATGGAATCTCGCTGCTGGCTTCCTTATTGATGTGAAGGACAACCGCCTTTCTGCTCTCTATAACACAACTTGGGATCCACGAACTGGTATGAATGCAAATTCCTAGATGTTGCGTTAGGTTGAGTTGGGTTTAGGGGCAAGTCTATTCAACCACTAGAAAAACTTATAGTGGACCATTTTTTCTAACAATATACTACCGGAAACTCAATTCCTGCAACGGAATGGAGCTATGCTCAGCTTTTCCCATTTTTAGCCAGTAATGTTGTTCACATCACGCTGACAGAGCTTGCATGTATGTGTGGTAATCTTGTGAGCATGGCACTGACGGCAGGGAGATATTAGCTCAGTGATATTAGGATTTGTTATGGTTTGCAGCGTAAATACTACCTAACAATACCCAGCAGGAGTAGCTAGATCCAGCAGTCAGCCTCGTCACAAATCGAGCTGAATGTCAAACTAGTATTTTATCAGTAGACTACAGTACAAGCGATTGGCTGCCCGACTTTTTTTGTTTGTTTTAGGGGTGGGAAATGTTTGATTGTACAGCATTCATGGAGGGCGAAAAGTTACCAAAAACTGATTAATGGGGCAAAGATCGTTAATTCACTCATAAATAATTGATACATTAATTTATTATATGTTATAAATCTAATTTTTTTTTTGTTTAGTTTGATTCCAGTTCTTGGGTCTGCTCAAAGCCTCCCCTCTAAAGCCCAAACCTGAAATTTAAGTTCACTAGAAAGCGTAGTGTGACTGCACTGATGATGATGATGAACACGATCATAATTAAGCACTGAGTACTCTAATAAATCTGCACTAATTTTTCACACCTGAATACATGATGATCTGAGCGACAAAAACCTTTGATCTGTTTCATTGTTCACAAAATAATGAAATCATGGTCTACTGTGTCTTAACACTCTCTTTCTAATGGATCTCACTTGCTAATAATAACCTTTGTCCCCAGTCCACTTGCCTTCAAACTATAGTAAGCAAACAGTCTTTGGGTGTGTTATCGATTTTTCAAAGCCCATGATATCTAAAAACCCAAATGTCCGTAGAAAAATCAGTTCTGCTTGAATTTACTAAAACAACAAAGTTATCTTGGGAAAAGCAAGTCAACTTCCTATCCACAATACTGTAGAATCATTGGTTTCCAGCCAGAAACAAAAGAGTCAATTTAATGCCAGGATGAGTGTTTTACTATTTTACTGTATAGCATATTGAAGTAGTTTATTAATTCGCTATATTACTTTGCTTGAAATAGTCAAATCATCTAGTTTGTGATACAAACATTATTGATCGACATCAGTAACAAGCTGTCCAGCCACAGCCTAACCTGCAGTCTCTTTGATGAAATACCATTCATTTTTTGTCTCTTGACTGTTTAGACTTGGTCTTGACCCGCACTGCCCACTGTTATGATATTTGACATCATGTTCAAACAATCGCATAACAAGCAAATACACATATTATGTGATACCGTTCGTCCGCAAGCCGCAGTATCTAGCTTGCTTGGGGACATGAAAATGCCTTGAATCATCAAACTGGGTATAGTTATGAACATGAAATTTTAATTTTTTCATCACAATCGTGAACATATAATTCCCACTAGGATAATATTGTAAATGGCTAGGTTGGCTAGTCTGTGAAATAACAGAATTTACAGTACCATGTTAATATGTAATCGCTGTTTTCAAAAATGTGCTACAGTTTCTGAGCATGTTTAATTTATTGCACAGCTAGCCCCTTGTGTTTTTGTGCATTTGTGTGCTCCATGTAGTTATAGTTTCAAACCTGATGATTAGAAGATCAGTGATCCAATCATTATAACTAACTACATGTAGTTTTATATTGTCCCTAAACCCTTGGCCCTCTAGTGTACGGGCTGTCAAAATGCAATTAATTTAGAGCATATTGGTTGATTTTAGACAAAAATACACTTTTCTTAGCACTGTCTTTACATTTAATTGTGCAGGGATACAAAAATAAGGCAGGGCAGACAATGTTGTTGAATATATGAGAATGCTTGTTGAACATCTGTCACCTTGCACACTTTTATCCCATCTCATGGAGAACCCTTGACACGCCTTGTAGGCATCATGAGGACCTGTTGCCACGCTGGACCCCCACCCAGCAGGGTGTCCGCGGCTTGAAGTATCTGTAACTAAGCCATTTCTCCAAAACTAAATTAGAGCTTGATCAAGGGGTTGGAAATCCTTTGCTTGATCAATTTATTATAGTGTTTTCGAATTTTCTTATTTTCTCTAGCTTGCCCTTACCTTTTTGCTGGTAATATTGTTATTAAACTGAAAATGAATTGTTATGCTCTCTATTCAAATCTAGCACTTGATTCCTTGTGACCAAAATTAAGATTGTTGGATGAACTCTTATCAAAACTTTGATCTTGGGAATTTTATTGTGTTTTTGTTTTCATTGCACAACAGGTAGCACCTTTTAAATTTCAACAACACATGAAGCTGAGTTGACACCAGACTTCGCATCAAAGCGATAGGTCAGACAGGTACCTCATATTCATCTGTTGCGAAGTTGCCGCGCTGTCGCCTAAAAAAAGAAACACTATATCTTAACTGCCCTGATGTTCTGATTATACTTGTGATTTCATCTGTTTTCAGGGGAGACAAAGCTGATTCTTCGAAATGTGCAGCTCAATAATGACGGTGAATATTTCCTTCAAGTTCAGATCAGCGAGAATGGAAGACCATCAACAAACATTAAACGTAGTCTTCCAAGTAAAGTCGTTGTCATGGGTAAGTTGACTAGGCTATAGACCATGCATTTGTGTGGTTTATGGTGGGAAATGTCAAATCATAATGATTTCACTGTATATCTAAACTCCAGCTACTCTATTGCTACTATATCATCAGAACTTGATTACTAATGCTGCTGACACCAGCTGTCTCTGACAGACCTGTTTATGAGGTTCTTCATTGCCCTTCTCAGCGGCTTTCATCAGAGCTATCATTTCTTTAACTCTGCTGCCTCTAATGATAATACTTCAATTAAGCATCTGTGAAACATTACATAACACAGTGTCTGTATTAGAGGTTCCCATCAAATTCGTGTAACTGTTTGTTATGGCTTGGTTAACCACTAATTCACCTGCTGCTCGGCTACCGAATAATGACTCAATTTATGCATCCAGGTCTGAAAACCACAATCACCATCCACCTGGAGTAAATCGATTTATATTTAGATACAACATAAGCACACGATTTTAGTAGGTATTCACTAGTATGCATTTGTGAATCGAAGATAGGCCCTGACTCATGTATTTCCTCAATATGGATATATGCTTTTCCAGATGCTTTTTGGCTCAACCAGGAAGGACACCCCTTGACTTGTGATTATTGTTTTTTGTCATTTTCTTGCATAACTGTTTGATAGAGGGGTTTAAGCGGGAAAACATCTGGGATGATGCATTTTGATTGCTATGATATAAAAGTGAAAAACAAATGTATTATTTTGTGAAAAACAAATGAAAAACAGAAAGAAACAATCATGATTTTTCCGAAATGTGTTTGCATCCTTATAGTCAACATGAGACATCCTATGTTCCCACAGATTCCATGAGCAGGCAAGCCTTCGAACACCCTGGCTCCCCCATCCCCTGCATCATCACGCTGCACAATCTCAATACCACTCTAATCAACTGTGAAATGCATCTAATCAACTCCTGTTTCACTATGCTATCTACCTATCATCAATTTAGTGAAATAAAACTACTACAATAATTTGACTCATGCGAATAATAAAGAATAATAAAGAATTGTATAATATTTTGGATGTAAATTACCCACGATAGCTTTACGGATAATAGCAGTTGTAAAGCTGGCACCAATTGACAGTTGTGATATTGTGAGAATGACACTTCTACTCGACTACTCGATGGCGTTGGTGGCATATGTCATGATATCACCTCAAAGAACAGTTTCAAATTACTGCTCACCTTCACAGATTTGAAGACTACTACTTACTGCGCATGTGCCTACTGCGCATTGTTTGCTAGTAGATGTATTGTATGATCTCGGGACAAACCTCCAATGACGAAATGCCAACACCCAAAACCCCAATACAAAAAATGCTCTCCCCAACCCCAAAACCCCAACCCCAAAACACAAAAGTCATTTCATACAGTGGCGGTTTGTCTGTGGCATTCAGACCGTATTGTATTGGAATGGAAATTTATAGATTTCTACATATATACAGCCATAAATGAAATATTTCACTTTTCTTTTCTAGTACCACCGGAGTCAATATCGATAACAGGAGGAGAGGCACACACGGTCACAGAGAACCAGGACTATAATCTCACGTGTACAGCTGAGAAGAGTAATCCTGAAGTTAGCATCTTGTGGAAGGATGGTGGAGCTGAGGTTTGTATATCGTAATCAGGCGCCAACTGAAAACAGCGTCATGAGTCATGTGTCGTATTGCTGACTAGGAGATACAAATCTTTACCTACTATATACTGGTGGACTGTGCCTGGGATTGTTACACAACCAAAGGGAGAAATCCACGAAATTTGTGTAATAAATAAGCAGATTTTCGATACCTGGGGAATCGCACATGTACACTGCTCATGCCAAATATTGCCTTATTTATTTCTTAAAATCCAAAAACCACCCCCAACTTATTGCTGCCTGTTTACAATTTTGAAAATTTGGCTATAACCAGGGATTGAGTGGGATTGTCTTAGTTATTCGCTATGACGTGTTTATTTCTGAGTTTGTCTGTTGGTAGTTGATAAGTGCAGACATGTCACCAGTCATCACTCCCTCTATACATAACATTGCTGGTATATTATAGGTAAAGCAAGTCACTGTCACAAACATATCCCTGGGGATGTATGGTAGACTTTGAATCCTCAAAACATGGAGCGTCTGCTACCACTTAAATTTAAGAAAAATACCATCTTTTTCAGAATGTACAAAAAGTTTTGAAGACTGCTTTATGAACCTGTTTCAGATGACACCAGCAGTGACAAAAGCCATCCAGGTGGACAGTGATGATAAGAGTCGTAAATATTACCGTACATTCAGCACGATAACCATCAAACCCACTCCTGGCGATAGCGGAAAAACTTTCACATGCGAAGTGTCCGGCAAGCAGATGGTACAAACGAGTACCCTGCAGGCTACTATCACTGTGCAATGTGAGTGAAATGTGATTTGAAATTAATTAAATGAAATATTAAGTAATAATGAAGGAGGGCTATAATTTTTAAGTTTGAGATTTGACAGGTTTGGGTTAGTTTTTGTCCTTTGGTTCAATTGACTGATGTGGACACTCTAATCCTCTGTGATATGGGTTATCTGAGGGCAAGTCATCACGTCACTGGTCAGTCCAACAGGATACCGTGTTGTGGTCTGAAAAAATTGTGATTTCCGATATGATTTTTGAGAGTTGGAGGTTTTTTGGGTCAATAAGTTTGGTTTGAGTTTGTTGGAACAAATCATTAGACTTTATCTTGTTTGTTTTTTTCGGACAAAATGAAAGGGAAGTTCATGGGAGTGCTACTAAAATAATAGTGTTAATCTGGAGCATTTTAATACTGATATTCCATAATTATGAACATTCAACTCTTCAAAGAGTGAAATTTGAGTGCTTAGCAAAGAGTGTGATGTCTTTTCAATCATTTCTATACATATGTTTAGACAGTCATTAGCGTTTTACATGCAGTCCTCCCAGACAACAATAAGGCCCATAATACATGTTTAATATTTTAGGGTAATCAGTTAATATTGAGATGCTTTATTACAATTCTCACTTTTATCCTAGTATTCAGAAGTGTGGGATTATTGCCTGTAACGATGTGACTGGAATCATTGACCTGTCAACAAAAGCCTGCCTCAGCTTTCTGAGCTAACGAAGGCTTTCCATAGTGACAAACATTTTGCACTTGCTAAACGTTTGCTATGGCTTCTGAGCTTTTTAAATCGCACATATCATTCATACGGCCCGGCGCTGATTCTGGCCTTATCCACTCATCAGTCGAAAACTTTTGGGCAGTACAATGAAAGTTCTAATTCTGAAAACATGATAGTAGGGTTTATATCCAATTAGGATTACAAAGGCTACATGTTGATTCCATATACGCTAAGCTGATGAATATTGTGAATGACATATGTTTCTGTTTTGTTTTTCTCTGATTTTAACCGGCAGCACTGATTTTTTGTATACTCATGCTGTGTCTTATGACTTTGTACATCGCTGAATCTAAGTACAGAGTGATTCAGACAGAAGCATCCTATCCTCTTTTACGTTTTTCAGGGAAAAGGGTTTTGAAAAATGCATTACATTCCCTACACATGCCCACAGAGGCATTTTGTCCGTGGCATTCAGATTGGATACCTGTCATGCACTGTTCAAAAGTAATTTTTTTTTCTTACAGACGCACCGAGGGTATCTATTGCCATATCTCCAAACTCACTGACACAGAGAGCAGGAGAAGATGTGTCATTTACATGTAAAGTGGAGGCTTACCCGTCAGCTGTCACCTGGCAGTAAGTACACAATAGGGTCGACCAGCAAACTCATGATTATGCAATTGTAGTCAAGGCTGGAAGAAGTGGAACCTTTGAATGGTCGTAGCCTCATTTGATCCTATATTCTGCAAAATAAATTATTGGATATGATACTGATAGTTTTTATTTAGTTCTTTTTAATATTGATGATAAAAATGGGCTGAGAATTTACCAGTAGGATGCAGAACAAAACACTCATTGACAGACATTGAATTTTTCAGTAGTAACAGTGGTATCAATTAAATTATCATTCCTGCCATTGCCTCAGCCACTTTACGAGGTTATTCACTGGATTTTTATGTTCAGTTTGATTCCTCAAAGACTCTTGATTACCCCAGACAGACTTACACCAATTTGTCAATTACAAAGAACTCAGGAATTGAATCTACATCCAGTTACCAATTATTGAATGAAGGACTATGATGGGTACCACACAAATCAAACTTATGAAATCAAGAGCTCATTGTCACCATTCAGACATTTTGACTTTTGGAATGATCCAATTTTCGATTTTGCTCTTAATACTCAACCTAACTTCTAATGATATCATGTTTCAAGAAGATAGTTGCCAGGAGCATTTTTCTGATTACCCATCTATTATGTTAATACTCTCATTATGATGGATTTGTCTTGAATTTCATTCTTCAGAACCACACATCAATGAAGAATGAAATTTGCTATGTGGGAAGGATTTGGGGTGCTGCTGTATTATAGTATCCCAGAGTATAGTATCTCTGATGGGTTACAAATTTGCTGCTGTCACAAATGAAAGGCTGGTGTCATTGACAAGTGATTTGCTGCAGGGATTGGGCTAACGGCTCAATGTCTGTAACAATTTTGTTACAAAGATATACAGGTTGCAAGCTCTAAATGTCACAACATAGGTAGTGGGCGGATGCATCACAGAAACAATTTTTGCTAGAGTAATAACGCAAGTAGAAAAATGGTTGATGGAACAGAACGTCCTTGGCATATTCATCCCAGGACCTACTGACATGCATGCGTGTTATGTTTTAGATGGTTTTTGGATGATACAGAAATTACAGGCGCAACTACTGATACGATGAGTTACAAGTCCATCGGCCACGAAAATAATGGCAAAAAGTTAAAATGTGTGGCTACCAACAGTGTCGGATCTGGTCACATTGAACACACTCTAGTCGTGCACTGTAAGTCACGTCATTCTTCTTGGATACCACTATTTTTTGTATTATGCACTACCGCAGGATCAGCAATATAATAAGTGGTAATCCTTAATGAGGACAGAAAGAAGTTATCGCAAAGCTTTCAGGGTTAGCATAATATTCCAACAATCAGGGAGTGGTATGGGATTAATAAATACTGTAGCAGATCCATGCCTGGTACTCAAACAGAAACAGGTTGGGTACATTACCTCCTTGACATGGCTCTATATCTACTTGAGTTTGGTATTAAGTTTCAAATATGCAGGTTAAAAAAGTATGCCTGCCATTATAATCAAATAAAAACCAATTTGTGATAGTATTTATAAACAATTGGTCTCATAGCTCTTGATAAACTTAGTTGGCTCCAAAAAGCCAAACTTGTTTGGCTTTTAGTACAGTTGTCTTTACTTATATGCAGTGGGATTTTTCAGGTCCAGACTCTTTTTGCACTTATCTGTAAGCACATCAAAAATACAGGTTGCACAGTGTAGATCTGCCCTGCAACCCCAGAAAACTAATTTTGGCAATCAGTATCTCATTCACCCATCATTGCTTTTCCCAGCGTCTGTCTTGTAAGATAACACATATCCTTCTTCAATTACATTGGATGGGGTATACATTCAACAAACTCAAAATAAACCATAGGAAACTATCAATATACTGGTACTCTATGCCAACATGTTGCGCTTCCAATTTTGAAAGAAAAAAACAGTAATAAAATGGCAGGTCACCACTGTAAAGCTTAGTTTGCAGAAAATACAACTACACTGTGGGCAATACTCTCATGATGATTTATGATGTAAAATAGCCTCAATTTTATTATACAAGTTTTGTTATAGATGCACCAACAATCACTACAAAAGCTGCGAATGTGGAGGT
>ERZ1740072.1196-NODE-1196-length-10119-cov-4.038752_pt1 | contig 10119 bp, 8 predicted proteins | sample MGYA00581733_ERZ1740072 | MGnify/ENA primary metagenome ERZ1740072 (study PRJEB43018, sample SAMN04849741) | marine metagenome | isolation source: floating plastic debris | place: Pacific Ocean | collected 2008-08-30 | study: EMG produced TPA metagenomics...
GGGCTTCTTTCTCCGATTCGCTACCGGGTGAATATCCAGGGAGAAAGCATTATGGAGAACAAACATGAGCTGAGTGAGGCGATTGATCAAGAGTCTGCTGGTCTCCTGTAGGTGGTCGCGTTCAATGCATTTTGACAATCTCTAGAAATAGAGTCGCACTCTTCTTATCGGATAAACAGTTAGGGAGCTGTACAAAAATAAAATGCCAGTCTCAGTTGGGGAAGGGTAAAAAGGGCAAGGGTTTAGATGATATTTTATCTAACTGCGAGCCCCTTAGCTAGAGTAATGATGCAGCTGGCAATAGGGGGCGAGACGTTCAAAAATACGCTGTTGATTTTGGCTAACGGCTGGCATGAGGGTTGTTGATCGTTTTTTGATCAGCGAGTCATAGTCAATCGTGACTTTTGGGCTAACGTGTAAAAAGTCAAAAATCTTTTTTAGGGTGGTTTGGGGCTGCTCGCAGAGATCTTCAAAGCGAAGTGATATGTAGGTGGTATCTGGTAGCGCTTGAATATTGTTTGTAAAGTAAGCGGTGGATTTGACAGATTGTTTTAGTACTTTGTTGAGTCCAATATTGAAGCGTGGAGAGTACATTGTGCGATAAATCAGACGAAAAATAGGATTTTTAAAGATCTTGTGATATCGCTTTGAAAGGATTCCTGTGTAGGGGTTCCAGTCCGACATCACCTGTGCCACCGCCTTGAGTTTGGAGTTGATGACATGGCTGGGATTGCGGTGTATGAAAATAAACCGGGCGTTGGGAATTGTTTGGTGAAGGTAGAGAAAGTGGGGATAGCACCAGGGATTTTTGAGCAGCAGCGGCTTAGTCGGATGGGAGATTGTTTGGATCTTGCGGCAGGCTTCCAAAAATGTGGGGAGACTGGCATCGTTGATGTAAAGCTCATGGCCAGCATTACGGATGATAAAGCCGTATTCTTCGGGTAGTGCTGGGGAAACGGGAACAGCGTCAAATTTGCGATCGCAAATCCCTAACTGCGTAAACTCAGTCTGTAACTCCTGAAGCTTTTTCTCTTCAACATGATTGAAGTAGTTGTGTAAGATCTCGTCATACTTAATCACATGGTAGGCCTTAACCACGTTAAAACACTGGGTTAAGGCCAGGGGTTGGTAGAGCAGTGTCGTGCCCGAGCGGTGATCGCCTAGGATAAAAATGGGTTGCAAATCAGTCTGCGTCAGCTGGTCGAGATAAGGCTGGTCTAGGGAAGGCATTGACGGTGTTCCAGGTGCGTACTATTGCCAGTGGGCGGTGGGAGTTGAATAGTTCTCAGACCCCCTTGAATCCTCCAGATTCAAGCATTTCCTTGTCACTGGGACGCTGGGACGGTCGGATCACATTTAACCGCTGTACGCCGATTTGGTTGAATACAATACCACCTAAAATCACAACGCCGCCGATGTACTGGCCCACCGTGGGCAGCTCCCCCAGCAGCACAAACGCGGACAGAATACCCACAATCGGATTAAACGCTGTTGCAAAGGACACCTCGCTGGCCGTACTTTGTTTGAGGCCATTAAACCAAAATGTCTGACCTGCAACAACAATAATGGCCGCGTAAAACAACATCCACTGCCACAAAAATGGTGAGCCCACATCCATAAAATGGCTTGGGCCATAAAGCACTAGCGTTGCACCAAAGAAAAATAGGGTGCCGACAAACATGCGATAAACGCTAAAAATTCCCAGGGGGATTTCCCGCAGGCTAATTTTACTAATCAGGTTAGCGACTGCCTTGATTACAGCCGCGATCAGGGTGAGTAGCGCCCCGCGTCCTACCTCCATACCCATGGCCGCAACCATTTCGGTGCCAGGCGGCTGACTCAGCACACTCAAGGCTACCCCCCCAACGGAGACTACCGCCCCTGCGACCACCCACTTATTGACGCGATCGCCCAGCAACCATACCGACAGGGCCAGTACCAGCGGCGTATCAACCTGGCTGATCAAAATGACATTGTTAACAGGGGTAATGGCCAATGCTGTAAAGATCAAAGTGGGGACAATCGCGGCCCCTAAAACGGCCACCAATGTCATGGTGAGCCAGTCTTGCCATTTGATTTGTCGCCATCTCTGAGCGCGCCATTCCCGGGCATAGGTCAGCGACAGTAGTACGAGCGCACAGAGGTTGCCAATAAACAACACATTGCAAAAGGAGATGGGATTACGTCCGTCGATCAGATTTAGCTCACCTAGCTCCGTCAGTTTGCGGGTGACCGCATTGGCGGCTCCAAAGATTGCGATCGCAATCAAGAGAGAAACCCGTCCAGAGGGCTGAAAGCGAGGGGTAGATGTGGTTTGCATAGGTACTTCTGACCCTGATTGAGAACTGCTGCCAAAACGATTGGCCCATGGCACTAGGCCGATGGGGGGCTCACGTTTATTAAAGCTTTAATCAATGTCCCATAAATTAATTGCTTAAAATTGATGACATCGCCCTGATTGATCCCACAGCCGATTGCCTGGAACCTCTGAGAATGGTAAAACTAGCACCCATGGGTCCCACTTAAAACACATTTCTATGTGCCGTTTTAAGTAGGCCGCCTCGGTTCGCTAGCGTATCGGAGATACCTTATGTCGGTTCAGTTCTTAGGGGGGCATCGTTGGCCCAGGTGGCGACGTTCACTGGGTTACTACATCAGTGTGTTTGGTCTGTGTCTCGTTTTGGCCGTTGCCTGCGGCGGCGGTAGCGAGCCAGAAACGGTCGCGTCAGACGGTCGTGTGGCCATGGGCACCACCCTGCGCGCTCGGACCCTAGACCCGGCCGATGCCTATGAAATTTTTCCCGGTATCTTGCTCTACAATCTGGGGGATCGCCTCTATACCTATGCCCCTGGGACCACCGATCTAGTACCTCAGCTGGCCACTGAGATGCCGACGGTCAGTGCCGACGGCCTGACCTATACGATCTCCCTACGCGAAGGGGTGACTTTACATGACGGCTCGGCATTTAATGCTGAGGTGATGGCCTTTTCCATTCAGCGATTTATGGACAACGGCGGTCGGCCAGCGTTTCTACTCTCAGAAAAGATTGAGACGGTCACGGCCACCGGTGACTATGAGCTGACCCTGGTCCTCAAGCAGCCGTTTGCGGCCCTGACGGCGCTGCTGACATTCTGGGGAGTAACGCCGGTGCCCCCGGATGCCTACACCATTGGCGAGGGGCAGTTTCGGCCGGAGGACTTTATTGGCACCGGTCCCTACAGACTGGCGTCCTTTAGCAGCGATGTGATCAAGCTGGATGCCAACCCGGACTATTGGGGCGAGGTGCCAAGTAATGACGGTATCGATATTCAAATTTTTTCAAGCCCGGCCAACCTGTACAACACATTTCGCTCTGGCGGCCTAGACGTGGCCTACCAGACCCTCGATCCTGACCAGATTGCGGCCCTGGAGCGAGAAGCCGATCAGGGGGAGTGGGCCGTGATCGAGGCGGGGTCGACCGTTGTCAACTATATGTCGCTCAATCAAAAGATTGCCCCCTTTGATGATTTGAATGTGCGTAAGGCGGTGGCGGCCATGGTGGATCGCAATATCATCAACGAGCGGGCCTTCCAGGGACAGGCCGAACCGCTCTATAGCCTTATTCCCCAAAGCTTTGACGTGCATGCGCCCGTTTTTGAATCAGCTTATGGCGATGTTGACTATGAACAAGCTACGGAATTTCTGGCGGCAGCGGGCATTACTGAAGCTAATCCCCTGGAGTTTGAGATTTGGTATCCCACCGCGTCTACCACCCGCAGCGTCGTTGCCAATACGCTGAAGGAGTCCATTGAGACTAACCTGGCTGGATTGGTCAATGTGCAAGTGAGTACGGCAGAGTCGGCCACCCTGTGGGAAAACGTGGAGAAGGGTATTTACCCCAGCGTGCTATCCAACTGGTACCCCGACTACTTTGACCCCGATAACTTTGTGCAACCGTTTTTGAGCTGTAGCGAGGGCTCAGTCGAAACGCTCTGTGAGCGAGGCTCAACCCAGGGTAACGGCTCGTTTTACTACAGTGCAACGGCCAATGATCTCTTAGCACAGCAAAGTGCTGAACTGGACGAATCGGTGCGTAATAACTTGTTTAAAGATCTGCAGCAGGTGATGGTGGCGGATGTGCCCTACATTCCCCTCTGGCAAAACAAGGACTATGTGTTTGCGGCCTCGGGGGTGGGTGGGGTGGCGGTTGAGCCAAACCAACAATTTTTGCTATGGCAAATTAGCAAATAACCATCTTTTGTGGGGACGTTCCATGGAATGTCCCCACAAAAGATTGATTTGGTGTGGATGTGAGGGAAATTCATGACATCTCGGTCTAATGCGCTGCGTTACTATGTGCTATCGCGGCTGATGCTGGCACCGCTGATGATCTGGACGATCACCACGGTGGTGTTTTTGCTCATGCGGGCGACACCGGGGGATCCGGTGGATGCCCTGCTGGGGCCAAGGGCACCGATAGAGGCCAAGGAGGCGCTGCGATCGCAGCTCGGTCTGAACAAACCCCTCATTCTTCAGTACCTAGATTATCTGAGCCACCTGCTGCGGTTTGACCTGGGCAGCTCCATTGCTAGCCAGGGACAAACGGTTTGGCAGATTATTGGCGATCACTTTCCAGCTACGGTTGAACTGACCCTGTGCGGTCTGGCGGTTGCCGCCGTTGTCGGGATTACCGTTGGCTCCGTTGCCGCCTCACGGCCCAATACCCCGGTTGATGCAGGCGGGCGACTGTTTGGTATTCTCACCTACGCCACACCCATGTACTGGTTTGGCATGATTTTGCAGCTCGTATTTGCCGTACAGCTGCGATGGTTTCCCATCGGCACCCGGTTTCCCCTGGTACAGACCCCTCCTGATGGACCGACCGTCCTCTATCTGGTCGATAGTCTGCTTCAGTGTAACGGGTCTCAGTTTGGGACAACTCTCTATCACCTGGCGTTACCCAGCCTGACCCTAGGTATTTTGATTAGCGGTGTATTTGAGCGCATGGTGCGGGTAAATCTTAAACAAACTCTGCGAGCCGACTATGTGGAAGCCGCTCGAGCCCGAGGTATTCCCGAAATTCGCATTATTACCGTTCATGCCCTAAAGAATGCCTTAATTCCTGTAATCACTATCCTGGGGCTTACCTTCGCCTCCCTGCTGGGGGGTACGGTCCTGACTGAGGTAACGTTTTCTTGGCCGGGGCTAGCGAATCGTTTTTTTGAGGCCATCTCCCAGCGGGACTATCCGGTGGTGCAGGGACTGATGACCTTTTTTGGCACCATTGTTGCCCTGGTCAGTATTATCATCGATATCCTCAACGCCTATATCGATCCAAGGATTCGCTACTAATGCGACCCGTGCCCATTGCACCTGATCTTGAGGCATTTGTTTCAAAATATTAACTTTTGCAATAACATTGATAATAGGTACTGATGTTTATTGTTCAAGCATTTATACCAGCTCGCTCTAAATTCTTTCATCGATCATGGTTTCATCTACACCCTCTAAGACATCGCTGTTAGCTCGTATTCAGCGTCTGTGGGCTGAGAATATAGCCCCCCTCCTTACCCTGGGGGTGGCACTTTTGGTCTTTGCGGTCAGTGTAGGTAATGGTCTGACCCAGGAAGCGCCGACCGCAGCCCGATCCCAGGAGCGGCCACCAGCCGTCCAAACCGGGCACTCGTCCGGCCAGGTGGACCCGTCTGGACCACGGCTCCACTATCGCCGCCGAGTCACAGAGGCGGCGATGACCAGCCACGATCTCACATCGGCTCACTTTTTGGCTCGCCGGTTAGTAAAGAGCCTGCCGGCAGACATCAACAAAAGTTCAAATCGGGGATAGCAGATCGTCCACAGTGGGAGCGGGTGTTTATCAAACGGGTGAGGATAATTTGGCATCCCCCCAAATGTTGAACAGTGTTGAGGCGTGATACCTGCGCAGACGCCTTAATGCATCAGAATATTTGCTGTAGCTGTTATCTCTAGGGTTATACTTAAGCGTCCCACGCTGTGGTTTGGATATCTTGCAGGCCAGCTAGAGAAATGAGTGCGTTACAAAAGCTGATATACAGTCTGACGGTCGCTGTTATGTTTGGGCTGTTATCCTCCCCCGGTCATGGTCTGGCGCAGACGGATAGCTGCAGCTTTTTGGAAGCTCCCCAAGCGTTTAATACCATTGAGCGGGATGACAGAATCGTTATCGGTCAGGCAGATGATCGGCCCTATGTTGTTTTATTAACCGGACGCCTTCAAGATAACCTGCCCACTGTCCGTTCCTGTATCCCCGATGCATTTCTCACATCTTCTCGCCTAGGCAGCTATATCCATATTGCCGCCTTTGATAATTCTCGCGATGCTAGGAATCTTGCTAGCCAGATGCGTGAGGCGCTCGATCTTGACGTACGGGTCATTCACCACAGTCGTCTGGGGCGACGCTGAGGAACCTTCTGCCACCCAGTTGACTACAATGGCTGTGGGTATGGTGAATGGGGCGTTTCGGCTAAATGGCCTGAATCCCCTAACTATTGTGATGACCGCCAGGGGGTGTCGCCGTGCCATGCTTAAATTAGCAATCTGTGCCCAACGTGGATGGAGAAGCCTGTAATTATGAGTTGGCTCAATCGCAGCATACTACTTCGGCAGCGCCAGTTGCCCCATCTGGCTCTGCTAGCTGGGGTGGTCCTAGTGGCCGGGATGTCTCTCAAAGCCGATGCCCAATCGCTAAGAATTAGGGTCAACCGATGGCTGGAACTGCGCAATATGAGCGGCACCGTTGATTATTTTCAAAGTGGGCAGTGGCGTCAGGCTCAAATTGGTCAGCGTCTGGGGGCTGTTGGTGATGGGGTGCGCACAGGCCCCGCATCGTTGGCCCGGCTGGCGGTGGATACCGAGGTTGGTTTTGTCAGCGTTTCTGAAAATACGACCCTAAGGGTTATGGAATTCTACACCACCCCACGCGGGGGAAAGGTGACTGAGTTGGACGTCAGTCGTGGGCAGGCCAGGGTATTTGTACGGCCATTTACCAATCCAGATTCTCGCTTAGAAATTCGCACCCCGGCCGGGGTCAACGGTGTACGGGGGACAGATTTTGGTATTTCTATTCAGCCCAGCGGCCGCTCGGCGCTAGTTGTTGATGAAGGCAGTGTTGTCTCGGCTGCCCAGGGTGAATCGGTTCTTGTAAACGCGGGTTTTCAAAATTTTACGATTCCAGGAGAACCCCCCTCTCCCCCTGTGCCAATTACGGAAGATCCAAATCTAAACCTTTTACGGCTAGAGCGTCGACATCAGCAGGGGGAATCAATTTTGATGATAGAAGGCAACACTTTTCCGGTCAATTTGTTGGTCATTGATGACGTCACTCAACAGATTGATCCTAACGGTAACTTTGAGCTTCAGCTGCCGCTGTCTGGAAGGCAAAGCATTGAGGTAACAGTCACCACTCCCCTCGGCAAAATACAGGTCTATGAATTGGTGGCTCCCTAACTGGCGTAAGCTGCTGCTGCGAGGCGAGCCTCTATTGCCAGGTCTGCTGGTCAGCGGTGTGGTTATTTCCCTTTCCTATCTGGGTGCTTTTCGGCATCTGGAAAATTTATCGGCTGATTTTGTAACCCGTTTGCGCGGGGTGCAGCCCTGGAATAATGAGCTAGTGGTAATTGGCATTGATGATCGCACCCTAGGCAAATTGGGACAGTTTCCCCTATCGCGTCAGTATTATGCTGAGCTACTTCAGGTGCTAGCTGCAGCCGAGTCAAGGCTGGTGACGTTTGATATTTTGATGCCAGAACCTGGGCCTGCGGATCGGTCACTGGCTCAGGCGATGAGCCGCCATGGTGGGATCGTTTTAGCAATGGCAAATGAGCGAAACGATCAGCCACTCAAACCGACGCCACAGCTGCAGGGAAATGCGATCGCAGTGGGGCATATCCATCAAGAACCCGACATTGATGGCATTACCCGTCGCCACGCCCTTTATATTGCCAATAGTCGTTCCCTAGCCGCTGCAACGGCCCATGCCTACAGTCTTATTGCGGATATTCTTGAGCTGCCAGTCGAGCAACAGCTGAGCATCAACTGGCCTGGTCCAGTGCAGGATGGTTCCCTGGCCTATGCCAGTCTGGTGGATGTGCTGGAGGGTAAGGTGCCACAGGAGAGCTTTAAAAACAAAGTTGTATTTGTCGGCTCAACAGGAACAGCGATTGACCAGCAATTACGCACACCGTTTAATAGTCGAGATCCCGTGGGTGGAGTTTATGTGCATGTAGCCGTGATGCATAATCTCTTAGAGCAAAGCCAGTTGAAATTGCCCGATCAGCGGCTGATATTGTTAGCTATTTTAATAGCAGGACCTTTGATGAGCTGGGGATTACAGGGACGCTCATTTGTGCACCAGATGATCCTTTGGGGTATGGGCACCGGTCTCTGGTTTGGGATTTGTTGGGGAGTCCGGCATCAAAATTATGTTCTGCCCCTGGCCGCACCCATTGTGCTCATAAGTCTGACAGAAGGGCTAATTGTCTTTACCGATCGTCTGCGCAGTAGCGCTGTGCTTCAAGCCCGCAATGAATTTCTGGGTACGATGAGTCATGAGTTGCGCACACCGCTAAATGCCATTATCGGCGTTTCAGAAATGATGCAAGAGACTCCCCTGGATCCAAAACAGCGAGAGTTTAGTGAGACTATTCAAAACAGCAGTCAGGCTCTGCTGGCCCTAATTAACGATGTTCTGGATTTCTCGAAAATTGAGGCTGGTAGGCTGGTGCTAGAGGAGCATCCGGTCAATCTGCGTCATTCTATCGAAGAGAGTTTAGACATTGTTGCTAATCGCGCCACCCATAAATCCATAGAGCTTGTCTACATGGTGGAGCCGAGTACGCCGCCGGTTATTATTAGTGATCCAATTCGACTACGACAAATTTTGCTCAATTTGCTGAGCAATGCGGTTAAATTTACCGAGCAGGGAGAGGTGGCTGTGGTGGTACAGCTAGCCGCTAGCGATGATCTGGGGGCTCCCCTCACCCGCTGGATTCATCCGTCTGAGCAGTCTGTGCTACTACTTTTTGCGGTTCGAGATACCGGCATCGGAATTCCTGCCGATCGCATTGCTCAGATTTTTGAACCATTTCGTCAGGCAAGCACATCCACCACCCGTAAATATGGAGGAACCGGTCTGGGATTGACCATCAGTAAACGCCTTGCCGAAACCATGGGGGGACTGCTGTGGGTGGAGAGTGAACTCGATCAAGGCAGTACGTTTTTCTTTACGATTCGAGCGCAGATCGATCCTGCGACCGTTCAACCAGAACCCTCTACAGCGCTGGCAAGCTGGTCCGGCCAACGGCTATTGGTGATTGATAAAAATATTACCCGGCGTACGAGTATAGGCTGGCAGCTGGCGGCTCTAGACATTGACGTGACGTTTAGCCGCAGCGTTGCCGAAGCGCTGCTGTTGGTGCAACAGGGGCAGCAGTTTGACGGTGTGATCCTAGATGCAGCTATTACCAAGATTGGGGGCATCGGTGCCGCTGAGTCCCTGCGCCAAACGATGGATAAACCCGCACTACCCCTAATTATGCTGGTGGATCTCAAGGAAAATCTGAGCGATCTGTCCCACACGGCTATTGTTTGGAAGCCGGTTAAGCAGGCGGCTCTGTATCGAGCCCTGTTGCATGTGCATCAGGGCTCTGCGTCAGCTCCGGTGACCCCAGCCATAAAACCCGCTGGTCCAAAAACCATCGGTCTGAACGTATTGATTGCTGACGATAACCCGGTCAATCAGCGAGTCGCCCAGCATATGTTGCAAATGCTGGGTCACCGGGCCGATACCGTAGCGACGGGCGGTGACGCGATCGCAGCGGTGGAGCAGGGGGGCTACGACGTGGTCTTAATGGATATGCGCATGCCTAAAATGAGTGGTTTAGAGGCTACCCGGCGCATTCGTCAGCTGTGTCAGAGAATTTCCCAGCCTTGGATTATTGCCATGACCGCTAATGCGAGTTCAGAAGATCGCGATCGCTGTTTGAAGGTGGGCATGAATGACTATTTGAGTAAACCCATCCGCCGCGACAGTCTGTCCCGTACATTTATGAATAATGACACGGTTCGATAAAAGAACGAGGATGACTGAATGTCACAATTAA
>ERZ1740072.1197-NODE-1197-length-10110-cov-4.686723_pt1 | contig 10110 bp, 9 predicted proteins | sample MGYA00581733_ERZ1740072 | MGnify/ENA primary metagenome ERZ1740072 (study PRJEB43018, sample SAMN04849741) | marine metagenome | isolation source: floating plastic debris | place: Pacific Ocean | collected 2008-08-30 | study: EMG produced TPA metagenomics...
TGACTAACAGCTTTAGATATTCGCGGCGATAGCGATCTCGACATAGTGTCAGGGTTATACTGAAATACCACGACACTGGACTGGGGATTAAACTTATCCAGACTAACAATAGCCCCTTTTAGTAGACGCGGTGAGCCTGGGAAGCTGGTCATAAGCTATGGATTATCCTTATTAGTTAACAAAAAACTAAAGCAAGCTACAAGTAAAAAACAGGCTAATGCCTGATAAACTACCGCGTTTTTAAACGTGGGGTCTTGTGTTGTGAAGCGTTTGTCCTAATCATTTAAAAAACGTTACTTTGGAATACTACGCTATTCTTCATTATCGTTGTATAACTGGGACTAGAGCTATACTTTTGAGGGAGAGTTGGCAATTGATGTCGTCATCTAGTCAAACTGATTCCAGCAGTTCTCCAGATTCAGCATTGGCCATCCCCAGAGATGTTATTTCTAACAATGCGCTTCAGCCTAAAGTTGTTGAGCTTTGGGAAACTTTATCGGCCCAAAGTACGCTCAGTGTACTAGAAAATGCATCGCACAGCATTTGGCAGGTTCTCCAAATCCTTTGGCGCATTGTTGTGCAACTTGCGGCTATCTTTTCTCTGTTATTTCTTTTCTTTGCTGCTGTGATTGTTTGGTTTTGGGGAATTGGTTTCCAGGCAGGTCGAGCATTTCGTTCCGTAACTTTCGATACCTCTCAACCAGCAGAACGACAGGTGGTGAATGCGCTTACGCGTATGTTTCTCTTTCCTATCTCGGTATTGTCCACCTGGGTTAAAAGACAGTTTAAAGAAAGGTTTGACAAGGATATTGAAATCCCCCTCCCTGATATGACATTTCAGCTTTGGAAGCCTCCTGGTTCAGAGTAATTGTCTAGACCTGATTTTTTTGAGAGATGTGCGAAAAGGATCTTAGGATAAGCTAGTGACAGATTCACTAGCTTGCCTCCTATGAGTCTGGATGTCAGATGTATCTGAGTATTACACCTTAAGATGGTTGATGTTTGTTTTTGTATTATGTACTAAATATTTTGAGTGGTTTAATGCTGATTCCACCTCAGTTTGTGTGAGGAGATTTAGGTAATGGTCTCCTACCGTTGAGAGACGAGGCAATTAACATGTTAAGTATCCAATCGTCATGATATCGGAAGTCATTGAGTTGCTCGAACGGACATAAACAGCTGCCATTTTGCTGCTGAGTTTTACGGCAAAAGGGATAAAAGTTCCACAGCATGGTCATAGAGCGAACAGAGAGTTCAGCCGATTCCCAAGAGCTGTGAAAGGCTCTTCCGAGCTTTTGGTGACTAAAATTGGCCTAAATCACCATTCAGTTATTATCTGAATCCCTTAAGCCTTCGTGAGAGCTTCTGACAAGCCTCTCACAAGTCAAAGGCATAGTTGCTGGGCAGGGAAGACGTGTCAGACCGACAGGCCGCAGAAGCTGTTAGAACTCGGATTGACTGGAAATATGCACTTGGCCTGGAGCTAACTGACCCCGGCTTTGACTTTTCCGTTCTGAGCGAATTTCGCACTCGCCTGCTAACGGGTAACCACGAAGAGCAAATACTGAATATTTTGTTGGCGCGTCTCAAGGAACGAGGCTGGCTAGAGAGGGGAGGGAAACAAAGAACAGACTCAACCCATATTTTGGCGGCCATCCGCAATCTAAATCGCCTAGAGAGCGTCGGTGAACCGCTGCGAGCAACGCTGAATGACTTAGCTACGGTTGCACCTAACTGGCTAGGCGAGTGGGTCCCCAGCGACTGGTTCGACCGCTACAGCCGCGCTATCGAAGAGTACCGTTTACCCAAGGGCATTCCAGCTCGCCAAGCCTATGCCGAAACGATTGGCCGCGATGGCATGCAACTCCTAAGTGCGATCTACGATGATGGCCCTGACTGGCTACGCCAAATCCCGTCAGTAGATATCTTGCGACAAACATGGGTGCATCAATACTTTATTGACGATGGTCAAATACGGCTACGCTCGGCAAAGGACTTACCGCCTGCCGGTCAACGCTATGATTCACCTTATGACCCACAAGCTAGATATGGCAACAAACGCAGCACTACCTGGACAGGCTACAAGGTTCATCTGACCGAGACGTGTGACGAGAACAGCATTCACCTGATTACTCATGTAGAGACGACTCAAGCCCATATCTCAGACACCGACCAAACCCAAACCATTCATGAAGCCTTGGCGAGCAAAGCGCTATTGCCCCAAGAACATGTGGTAGATGCTGGGTATGTCGACGGGACATTGTTAGTAGACAGTCTTGAAGACTTTGGCATTGAGCTGATTGGCCCGGTGCGTCCAGATGTGAGCTGGCAGGCTAAAGCGCCCGATGGCTAGGATCTCAGCCAGTTTCAGATTGACTGGGAAAAGCAACAGCTCACGTGTCCAGCCGGTAAGCAAAGTCAGTGTTGGACACCCTCACAAGATGCTTGGGACAACCCAACCATTCGTATTAAGTTTTCTCGTACCGACTGTCGCCTTTGCCGAAATCGAAGCCTCTGTACGAAAAGTAAAGTGGAGCCAAGGTCACTCACACTGCGACCCCAGGCTGAACATGAGGCTATCCAGACCATGAGGCAGGCACAACTGACGGAGGAGTGGAAATCTCGATATAACGTACGGGCGGGTATTGAGGGTACGCTCTCCCAAGGCATCCGCGTGTTCGGCATGAGACGAACACGCTACATCGGGTTGGCAAAGACACACTTACAACATCTATTGACCGCCGCCGCAATGAACGTTGTGCGGTTGGTGAATTGGTTGAATGGCGTACCTCATGCCAAGACGCGAACCTCTCGGTTTGCAGCGCTTAATCCTGCTACCTAGGAACTCTTTGGACTTCGCCAACAGTATCCATTACTACTCAAACCCCAATCGATGAGTATTTCCATTGCCCCTGTTGGGAAAGTTCAAGTTGATAGTCGTGATATTGTTTTAGAGAGGGACGATGTCCAACGCTGATGATAGCGACACCAAGCTCTTTTATATGCTCATATAGTAAAGCTTCATTGGCTAGATCTAGGGCGCTGGTGGCTTCGTCTAGAATAAGGTATGTAGGAGCTTTTAATAGTAGACGAGCAAAGGCTAATCGTTGTTGTTCGCCTAATGATAGATTGGGAAGAGTGCTGGATAAGAGACTTTCTTGAGTATTAGGTTGATCTGCTGTGGCTAATAGGTGTTCTAAATTGACGGCAGTTAAAATCTGAGTGAGATTTGAATTATTAATGGTAGAGTCTGAATCGGGGTATAAAAGCTGTTGCCGTAGAGTGCCGGGTGGTAAATAGGGTTGCTGTGGAAGGAAGGCAACCGAGGCTGGACAGGTGATGGTGCCATTACCTGTTTGCCAGAGTCCGGCGATGGCCCGGAGTAGTGAACTTTTGCCAATGCCGCTGGGACCGACAATGAGTAAACTTTGTTGAGGTGGGAGGGTAAGGGATAGATCTTGAATGAGAATCTTGTCTGCGATAGGGGTGGTGAGTGTCAGATTATTGATTGAGAGATTAGCTCCCGTGTGTCGCTTAACGGTTGAAAATTTCTGGGGGTTGAGAGGCTCTAAAATAATGCTGCTAGGCTGTAAAAGAGCAGTGGTGAATTGGTTCAGACGCTGGATGCCTGCGCCCAAATTGGTGAGCTGTTGTAGCTGAAGAACAATCAAGGCGAGGGCACCTAGCATGAGGTTAAATGCGGCTCCTGCCTGTGTGATATCGCCAATTTCGAGGTCTCCAGAAAAGAGTTTGGGGGCTAGGATAATACCAGGAATGATAAATGTGGCGTAGCGATAGTGGTTCTGAAAAAGGTTGAGACCTAGTTTCCATTGAATTAAGCGAGAGAAATTTTGAAGCACTAAGGTAAACTGCTGCCAGGTTTGAGAGAGTTCCTGTGCTTCTCCACGGTATAGGGCAATGGCTTCGGTGTTTTCACGAATTCTGGCTAAATCGAACCGGAAGGTGGCTTCTTGTTGGAGCTGTTCGGCATTGATACTGATGAGGGGTTTTCCAAAATAGAGGGTTGCGATCGCAGTTCCTACCACAGCATAAACTAATAAAACAGCTACGAGCGGCTGAGAAATAGACCAGAGAACGCCAGCAAACCCCAGAAGCTGAAATCCTGACTCTAGAAAGATAACTAGGAACTTAAGGGATTCTTGGGTGAGGGTGCGAATATCTTCCTCGATGCGCTGCCCTGGGTTGTCCAGGGTTTGATAAAGTCTTAGTAGATAAAAGTTATTATTACTTAGGTATTGAGCTAGATAGTAATGGGTGAGCCAGGTACGCCAGAACAGGCCTAATTTAGCTCGAACATAGCCACTGAGGGAAGCAAAGGGAATACCGATCAATAAAATCAGTAAAAAAATACCGATTGCTTGCCTGAATCGTTCGGTATCTTGGGCTGCTAGGGCGGAGGTAACTTCACCGCCATAGATTAGAAAGACAACTTTAAGGCCAGTTTGGATTAAAAGCAGACCCATTAGAAGGAGTAAAAGACTCCAGGCTCCCCATTTCTCTCGGGAGAACCAGTAGGGAAAGATGACTGATTTTAGCGAAGATGGTTGAGACATAGAGGAGAGGCGTAGATGGTGAATGTGGAGAATAAAGAGGAGGTATGAACTGTTAAAAGGCAAACCCTTGATAGGTTTTAGCCGATTGTAGATCCCAGCTTTGGTCTGTTTTTAATGTTAAAACTTGCTGGTGGTAGGTCAAGAGGCTGGGGCGATGGCCGATGCTGATATAGGTGGTATTTTTTTTAGCTAGCTGTTGGTAGAGATATTTTTCTTGGGATATGGGCAGGGCGCTGGTGGCTTCGTCGATGAGGGCGTAGGTGGGTTGCATGAGTAAAAGGCGAGTAAAAGCCAATCGCTGTTGTTCCCCTGTCGATAGACGCTGAGACCAGTCTGCTTGTTGGTCTAGATCATTGAGGTCATCTAGCTGCATAGTTTTGAGGAGCTTAAGGAGTTGGTGGTCTGGCAGAGCATTGTCTAGCTGTGGATAGAGCAACTGTTGCCGAAGGGTACCTGAGATCAGATAGGGCCGTTGGGGCAAAAACAAAATATCTTCTGGGGGACATTGGAGTGTCCCTTGACCGCTACTCCAAAGACCGGCGATGGCTGTGATGAGAGAACTTTTGCCGACGCCGCTGGGGCCTGTAATAAGCAGATTCTGTCCTGCTTCGACACTAAAAGAGAGCTGTTTGTCTAAACTGCGGTGAGCTGATGGAAGTTCTAAGGTGAGATTTTGGGCGGCTACGTGGGCACTTGGGAGAACCTTAATGGAGGGCTTCAGGGTGTCAGTGTCCTGCAATCCCTGGAGCAAATGACTGAGGCGATCAATGCTGGCGGCTAGAGCAGTGAGTTGCTCAAACTGGACCACGACCAAACTGAGGGATAGCCAAATGCGATCAAATGCGGCCTGGGATTGTGCGACAGAGCCAATTTCTAAGGCTCCTGAAAGGATCTGTGGGGCCAAAATCAGGCTAGGGATAATAAATGTAAGATATTGATAGCTGTTTTGAAAACAATCTAAGCCGAGCTGCCAGCGAATAAAGCGATTAAAGTTATTGACTACTTGACGAAAGCGTTGGCGACTGTCCTTGTTTGCATAGGTCTGTCCTTGGTAAAAGGCGATGGATTCACCGTGCTCCCTAATGTCAATGAGACCAAAGCGAAAGTTGGCTTCTCGTTTAAGCTGTTCTCTATTGATGCGGGTAAGACGAGTGCCAAAAAAGAATGTTGCGATCGCACTGCCCACCAGAGCATAGAATACCAAAAAGCCCGTCAGTCCCATGGAGACTGACCACAGCACCCCAACAAAGCCAATCAGCTGAATCACCGACTCTAGAAGTGTGGTTAAGATAAATAGAGAGGTTTGGGTGGCCTGTTTGATATCTTCTGCCATGCGCTGGTCAGGGTTATCGATATCGGTGGATAATCGATAGAATCGTTGCTGGCTTAAATACGATGACAGCACATAGCGGGTCAGCCAGCGCCGCCAATGTAGCCCTAAGAGATCGCGAATGTAGGTACCCATGGATAGCAGTAGGGAGCATGCTAATAAGATACCGATAAAGAGAGTTAGGGCAGTTTGAAATCGCTGTGGGCTGCGGGCGGCTAAGGCTGAAATAAATTCACCCCGTTGGAGGCTCTCAACAACTAGAAAGCTGCTACTAATTATGGATACTCCAATGAGTAGAAGAATACCAATGCTAGTAGTTCTTTTTTCCTTAGGAGAAGCATTCTTCCAGTAAAACTGAATTATTTGCCAGAGCGATTGACGGACGCGCTCAAACAGTTGGGGCATTCATAAGACCTCAAATTTTGGAACCCTTGGAAATGGTTACGATGGGCCATCGCTCATCGTAGGAATTGATCAGAATCAATCCTATCAAGCTTGACTATGTCTGCCTATCAACCCACTATAGGAAAATTAATTTTCATGTTGGTCCTGTAAAGTCAAGCTAAGTGGATTACATAAAGGTGGACTTGAGATAAATATTTAAGCTAGAGTTGATGGGCGAATAGGGTTCTGTTGTGTGCGCCTGATTAACTTTTTATTACTAACGTCCTATAGGTTTAGTTATGGTTCGTGGCTCTAAAGCTTCATCAATCAGTGGGCTGTTTGATTATGACAGTCTAGAAGCCTCGAAACGCTCGATTATTCAGCAGCGTACTGGGGAGATCCGTGAACGGCTACGTCGTTCAGCTCAAGATGTTTGGGAAATTGGTGAGAAGCTATCGGATGTGCGATCTCGATTGCAATATGGTCAATTCCTAACTTGGCTGAAGGTAGAATTTGGCTGGAGTCAGCGGACGGCCTATAACTTCATAAAGGTGTATGAAACCTTTGGAGATAGATTTGCAAATCTTGCAAAAGTCGATATCGCCACGTCTTTGCTGTACCAATTAGCATCACCATCGGTGCCAGAAGACCTCCGGAATGAAGTTTTAGAATCCGCAGAACAGGGTAAAAAAATTACGGCGAATGAGCTCAGGACGGCTATTAAGAAAGTTAAGCAGCTAAAGTCTGCTGCTGTGGAAGCGCAGACTGCGGATGAGATTCCAACAGTGGATGAGGTGCCCATAACTGAGTCTGAAATTATTCGGATAAAACCTGGCATGGCGAGACAGACAACACTACAGTCATCAGCTGTGGCTTCGCAGAATATGACATTAACCATTGCCCCAGGATGGTATCGACTGGGGGGAAACCATCTTGTTTTCTGTGGTGATACGGCAGGATGCTCATTTATTGATGGCGCACCGACGGCTAAGCTTGCGATCTCATTTACTGGAGATGATTGGGATCATGATTGGCTGGTGGAGCAGGTGGATAATGTGGTGGTGCTGCCCCAGGATGAGTTTTCCTTAGAAAAACTAGAGCAGCTATTGTGCCTGCTATCGAGCCCCCAAGATCAGGTGATTTTGCCTTGGTTGCCCCATCCTGAGATGTTGTATTTGGCTCATCGGCTGGAACGGCAGATATATGCAGGTGACGGAGATTTACTTCGATGCCAGCGTGCGATCGCAGCGTCTGGTCTTGCTGTGGAAGCTTTAGCGATAGATTATATGTCTGAACAGGCAGGTTAGACGCTAGTCAGCGTTGATACTAGCCTTTGAGAAAATGTAGGTTGTTGTATGAAAAAATGGTCGCCATCGATAGCCTCTAGGGAGAAGCCCTGGGTGTGGATGTTCCAGGCAGCTACATGTTCTTGGCTGACAATGGAGTCTTGCTGGCCCCAAAAGCCGGTGATGGGACAGCCGATGGCAGCACCGGGTTGGTATCGATAGGTTTCTAAATCTGTTAAGTCGGCACGAAGGATGCGGAGTACTTAAGACATCATTTCTGCATGATTCAAAATGCTATCGGGGGTGCCTTGATAATGTTTGAGCTCATTGATAAATGCGGCATCGGGAAGGGTGTGCATGGGAGCTTTCTCGATGGGTAGCTGGGGGGCTTGGGCAGCTGAAACCCAGAGATGATCGGGAGTAAGCTGGACAGTGCGCCGGAGCCAGCGGCATAGTTCAAATGCGATCAGTGCCCCCAAGCTATGGCCGAAACAGGCAAAGGGTAAATTAAGATAAGGCCGCAGTTCGGGACCTAGCGTTTCGATAATGGCAGCAACTGTAGTCAGAGCTGGCTCGGCCATGCGTTTGCCACGCACCGGTAGCTCAATGGCACAGAGTTCAACGGTTGCAGGCAGTTGTTCGGCCCAGGTACGAAATATCCAGGCAGAGCCGCCCGCATAGGCAAAACACAACAGCCTAAGTTTTGGATTAGATCGCGGCTTTGGACAGACTAGCCAGCTAGTCATAGGGCAGGAATTTAAGGATGTGGGGGGTGAGGATTGGTATCCTAACGTTAATCCTGGTAAGCGCCCTAGTAATCATACTTGTAAGAATCCGTGGCCATGGGATGAGGTGTTTCCGTTGGGGTAAAGTCCCGGCAATCTTTAGCGGCTGAGGTTAAGGCCAAACAGGGCTGTACGGCACACGCCAATTCTTTACAGCCCGTATAGTAAGCACAATGCCCACAGGGTGTGGCCCGTTGTTGATATAAACGCATTACTTTGGATTTGATATCCACAAAAGCCTGCACCATGAACCAAGCCATCAAACACAATAGTAAAAAAGGGCCCAGGAGTACAGCTGCTACGAGTGAACAGGTCGTGAGAATATCGTTCATCCCTGTTTTTGGTCTCTCTATTGATGAGTCGTCTTATTATTGCTACTTCTTCTCAATAAGTGCAATGCTGGATGGCGTCCTGGGTAAGACTGCTCCCTTTCGAACCTCTTTGATGGGACGGTATATCTTGAAAAAATGGAATAGTAAAAAAATGATAAATCTTTCCTCAGATTAGACCTTAGATTTAGAGAGGTTCGTTTCGGAGGACGGCTATAGAAGATAGATCTTAGCCCAATCATTTTTTTAGATAGTTCTAAGATGGACATGGTTTTTGAAGTGGTACGCTATCTACTGAATGAGCTTATTGAGACTCAGTTTTAATAGTAGTTGGGAGTGTATATCTTGCCTATGGAACCCGCTATGCAAGTTGGTCCCCAAATTCTTAACACTCCAGATTTGGTGAAGAAGATTAGACAGTATCGTTTGCTACCGCAGCTGGTGCGAGAGCTGGTGGTCGATCAGCTGATTGATGGGATTCCCTGCGATCAGCAAGTTGCCTATGATTTTTATTGTACTCAGCACAACTTGCTCAACGATGAACAGCGTCAGGCCTGGTGTCAGCAACATCAGTTAGAACCCCAGCACCTGATGACTGAAGCGATCCGCGCCTATCGGCTACATCGGTTTAAGGAAGATGCTTGGGCTACCCAAATTCAGTCTGATTTTATGCAGAACAAGGCTAAGTACGATCGGGCCATCTATTCAATGATTCGTATTAAGAATGCGGGCCTGGCTCAGGAACTTTATTTTCGCTTGCGGGATGACAAGCTATCCTTTGCGGACGTGGCTAAGGAATATTCCCAAGGGAAAGAGGCCCAAACTGGGGGGATGGTAGGGCCTGTTGAGCTGGGAAATCTTCACCCCACGTTGGTTCGAATCTTGCAGGTCAGTGAGCCGCAGCAGCTGTGGCCACCCGATCAAGTGGGGGACTGGTTGGTGATTGTGCGCTTAGAAAAGATGATCCCAGCTAAGTTTGATGAGGCCATACGACAGCGTTTGCTCAGTGAACAGTTTCAAGCGCTGCTAAACCAGAAAATGCAGGCAAGCCCGGTCAAGCTGTTGCCGCAGATGTCTGAAAAGATGCCTCAGAAGACACCTTTAGAAGACACGTCTCAAAGTCTGCCCGTATTGGAGTCCGGGCATGTCTAAGTCAACGCTGACGCCGGTGTATCCGATTACGCCCATTTTTCTGACCTCAGCTCTGGGAGCTCCGGTGTGGACGGTGGGGGTGATTGAAGGTATTGCTGAGAGTGTCGCCAGTCTGTTAAAGCTGTATTCGGGCTGGCTGTCGGATCGGGTGGGGCAGCGGAAACCGTTTGCGATCGCAGGTTACGGTTTAGGGGCATTGTCCAAGCTGGGGCTAGCGTTATCGGCCAGCTGGGTCGCGGTGCTGGGGTCGCGGCTGCTGGACCGACTGGG
>ERZ1740072.1199-NODE-1199-length-10102-cov-4.711854_pt1 | contig 10102 bp, 10 predicted proteins | sample MGYA00581733_ERZ1740072 | MGnify/ENA primary metagenome ERZ1740072 (study PRJEB43018, sample SAMN04849741) | marine metagenome | isolation source: floating plastic debris | place: Pacific Ocean | collected 2008-08-30 | study: EMG produced TPA metagenomics...
CAACCAAGATCCCGACGAGCTGGGTCGCGTGCGGGTGCGGTTTCCGACCCTGACGCCGCAGGAAGATGGCAGCGCCCACGAAAGTAACTGGGCGCGAATCGTTGCCGTGGGGGCCGGGGACGATCGCGGTTTCTATTGCCTGCCCGAAATTGAGGATGAGGTGCTGGTGGGGTTTGAACATGGCGACATTCACCGCCCCTACGTTTTGGGCAACGTGTGGAACGGTACCGATGCCCCGCCTCATGCAGTCTCAGACACGGTGAACCGAGGCAAAGTGCGCCTGCGAACGTTGCGCACGCGCACCGGCCATCAAATGCAGTTTGTCGAAGAAGACCAAAATGCCAGCCAGGCAGGGATTTTCTTTGAAACGGCGGCGGGGGCACAGGTGTCGCTCAACGACAGCACCGGCACCATCACGATCGCCACCCCCAATGGGCATCAGCTCAGCTTTAGCGATAGTCAAGGGGGCATCACGATGCAATCGCAGGGCGGCCATGAAATTACGCTCAACGATGCGCTGCAGGTGCTCACGGTGCGATCGACCGGCATCCTCAACCTGCAAGCTACGACGGCGATCAACATTCAAGCGATCGGGCCGATTAATCTGCAGGGGGCGCTGGTCAATTCTGTGCCGCCGCCCAACCAGCCGTTTTGATGGTGCGAGTCAGGAGCACATCAAACCTGATCAGGGTCTTGGCGTTTGAGAAATTCGTGCAGGGTACGCAGGGCGGCCCCGCTAATTTTGCGGGTGTGGCCAGGACGGACATCTTGCTCCAGGAAGCTGCGCTCATCATCGTCAAATTTAATCTCTGGCAGCTTGCTGACGAGGGCTTGAGTGAGTGCCAGGTCATTTTTGATCAGATCGGCATAGATGGGGGCGGAGATATTGAGCCAAGGGCCGACGACAGGGGTGACATATTTCAAAATACCAAACAGGTGATTGAGATGAGGCATCATCACCTTGAGCCACCTTTGAGGATTGTCAATCGCGTAGAGACCGCCTTCTTGCACCGGATGCAGACAGCCGGGATGCTCGCAGTAGAATTGTAGATTGATGCGTTGAGCGCCGATGTCTCTTTGCCAAAAAGGGCGATCGTCTGGACGCAGCACAAATACACTGGGGCAGGATGTTGCTCAAGCCTTCCACGATAAGTTCCAGGACTTCGTGTTCGCGATCGCTCAGCTCATTGAAATAGGCCATGAACATTCAGCGGGAAGGGACAACTCAAGGTTCCTGCATCACTCGGGTGAGTTATGACGAGTGGAGTTTTGCCGCATCGTGAGGCGCGATCTCTGCACGATGGCTGCCCAGACGGTTCAGCCTCTCACGGTAATGACTATTGTGATGAAACCTGAGCCTCGATCGTGGCGGCAGCCTCGGAGTCACCGTGCTGGGTTTTGACCCACTTCAACCGTTTCGGCCGAATTGCCATGCGGCTAGTGACGGCCGCAACAATGACAAACCAGTGGGTCATATAAATCATGCCGCGCCCAGTTTGCACCCAGAGGGAAAACGCCGAGGCCTTTTGGGTTTGCTTGAGCCCCTGGGCCATGCTCACCGTCGCGAACAACACCGCCACGCTCGACAACGGCATCAGCATCGGCAAGCGGTTGCGCGCCAGGGCCATGGCAAAGTCGGGAAAAGCCGCGGTGGGCAGACCGTACTGAATCAGCCAAAAAATGAGGAGATCAAAGGTTTTGCTCCAGCCCAAGCGTTTGGGCGTGAGCAGTTGCCAGTAGTCGAGGTATCGTTGGTAGCCGCCCTCGGCCCAGCGATTGCGTTGATGCCATAGCGGCAGGGCTTTGACAACGCCCTCTTCCCAAACGGTGGGCGTCATGAATAAGGGGACGTCCCAACCGTTCACGTGCAGCTTGAGGGTGAGGTCGAGGTCGTCGGTGATGGTTTCTTCATTCCAACCGCCGCACTGTTCCAGCGCGGCGCGCCGCACAAATTGACCGTTGCCGCGCAGCTCGCCAATGCCATTCACTGTGCCGCGCTGGCGCTGACAGTTGGCGTCAAAAGCCATTTCGGCCACTTGGCTACGTGTCCAAAAGTTATCGGTGCTGTTGGCGATCACCTTACGCAATTGCACCGCCCCAACCTGTGCTTGCTCAAACATTGGCACCACTTGCCGCAGACAGTCGGCAGAAATCTGCGCATCGGCATCAAACACCAGCAAAATCGACCCGGCCGTGGTGGGCCAAACCTGATTCAGAGCCCCGGACTTACCGCCAGTCGCCGTTTGGTCACGATGGACGACCTGTAAATTGGGATGCGGCTGAGCCACCTGATCCATCAGTTGGCTGGTGCCATCGGTACTGTGATCATCAATCAGCCACACATCAAAGCGCTCAGTGGGGTAATCAATGGCCATCAGGGAATTGGCCAACCGTTGGATAACGCTGACTTCATTTTTGGCCGCGACCAAAATTGATACGTAGGGCCAGTGGGTCAGATCGGTCGTAGCCTGTTCTTCCGCCGCCGTGTCGTGCCAACTGGGCAGGGCCGCGGGGCGTCGCTGAGATCGGGCCAGCAAGAGTCGTAACAGATGCGCCCCCATCATGACCGCTAAACCATAAACCACCCACTGCCCCCAGGCCAGCAGGTGCAACGCGGCAGTACAGGACCAGACGCCCGCCAGCGCGATCGCGGCTTTCAGTCGCCGTCGCTCATACCGATGGAAATCGTCAGCCGCTAGGGGTAATAAATCAACCGAGTCTGTCTTGTCCCCATTGAACATCCGCTTACCACCTCGCCTCTTGCTGCCGGTTGTGAATATCTCTACGCTCGTTGCTCTGGCTGGCGACTTTGTTGATGGCTCAGCAATGAACCTGGGTATCCTCAAAGCACTGCAGCAAACCCATCAGCGCTTGCCGGTGGCCGGGTTAGAGCCTGTCCCTAAGGGCTCCCTAGCGGTCACCTTTAAGCGGGGTCAAACGGTTCGTCGGGCCGGGGGGTTGCGGGCGGTCGCCAGTTTACAGCTCTTCATCATCCTAGCTGCTTAAGGTCGATGAAATGGCAAAGCGACGTCGGCAAACGGATTTGTTGTGGTATCACTGAGGGCACATAGGGCTCTGCTCTGGAGAGCTTCTTGTGCCGGATGTAGAGGCTTCAGGCCGCTGCGCACGCTCATTGATTGGGTCAACTGATTTCTATTAGGTGCTATGTCACTGACTTTTGAAGAGATAAAACCTGTCAATAAATCCGACATCGGGGTTTATTTGCCTTACTACCAGGGCACCAAACGCAATGCTTTACCGTATGCGATCGGTCTCTACAAGCGCGGGAATTTGGAGGGCGAACGAGCGATCGAAGAGGGCGAAAGTATCCCTTTTATCGCGACGTGGAATGTATCGACTTTGCCAGCTGATTTGACGCGCTGTCGCCTACAGTTTGATGATGATGCCGATCTCAGTTATGAGATCACCATGGCCACGTTTGAGTTTGTCGACTTTTTGTTTGATGTGGTCGTGTCTCTGCGCCACAAGCAGCCCGCCGATTTTTCTAAGTCTTTCTATCGCAAGCTTTTGCGTTTAGACGATTGACAGCGTGAGGTGGCGCATCGTCAAGTAGTGGCAGAATGGGAAGGGCAATCCACCATACACCCACCGGTAAGGAGCTAGAGGAGTGCCCAAAACAGCCAAACACCTGATCATTGGCTCAACAGAAGCCTACAGCGGTAAATCGACCCTTTCAATTGCCATTGGTAGTCAGCTGCAAAAGCTGGGGTTTCAGGTGGGCTGGGGTAAGCCGCTGTCATCAGTGGATACGTATGGCCATGGCCTAGAGCACCTTGATAGCGACTTGAGCTTTGTGCCCACGACGCTGGCACTGGCCTCCGAACACCAGCCGCCCAATCTGTTGTCTTTAGATAGCAAGACCCTGGTTGATCGATTGCGTCAAGAGGCAGTCCAAACGCTGGACGACGCCCTTAAGCATTATTGGGAAGATGCCCAAGGTGACATTATGTTGCTAGAAGGGCCATCGACCTTGGAAGAGGGCGCCCTATTTAACCTGTCTTTGCCGGAGATGGCAGCGGCCCTTGATGCTCAGGTCGTGTTGGTCATGCAGTTTGATACTCGTCGCATGGTAGATCAGCTCGTGGCCGCGCAAAAGCGGCTGGGCCGGGCGCTGATTGGGGTGGTGCTGAATGGCGTGAGTGAGACTGATGTGGCACTCATTCAAGACACGATCGCCCCCTATTTAGAACAGCAGGGCATTGCGGTAATTGCTACGTTGCCGCAGCTATCGTTCTTGCAGGGCATTCGGGTGTCGGAGTTGGTGCGGTATTTGGATGCCGAGGTGCTCTGCAGCAGCGACCATCTCGACTTAGTCGTCGAAAGCCTCAAGATCGGCGCGATGAATGTCAACTCAGCGCTCCGCTTTTTTGGTCAGGGTCATCATCAGGCCGTGGTAACAGGGGGCGATCGCCGCGATTTACAAATTGCCGCCTTAGAAACTTCGACCCATTGCCTGGTGCTCACGGGGCAAATTGCGCCTGCACGTGATGTCTTAGCCCTGGCGAAAGATAAAGAAGTGCCGGTGTTATCGGTGGCCACCGACACCCTGACCACCGTAGAGCGGATTGACATGCTGTTTGGCCGGGTGCCGCTGAATAATCCCGATAAGATTCCGCTGATTCAAGAGCATTTGGCCGATCAGGTAGATATTGAGCGGTTAATTGCGCTGGTGGGGCTCGAAAGACCGGCGATCGCACCCCGGAGCTAACTTTTTCCACCTTGACTGATACAATGGGCGCGTTCATTTATTCGTGTATCTCCGTTGAGTCAGTCCATTGATTCCCCCTTGGAATCTTCCAAGGTTGATGTCTTTCTGCAAGAGCTGGCTGCGATTCAGCAGTCGGGAGACAAACGCATTGCCATTTTGGGTTCCCGCCACGTGCCGATTACCCACCAGCAGATCATCGAGCTGATGACCTACGCCCTTGTGATCGGCGGTAATCGGATTCTGACCTCCGGTGCGACTGGCACCAACTCGGCCGCGATTCGAGGTGCCCTCAAGGCTGATCCCAACCTGTTGACGGTGATTTTGCCCCAAAGCCTTGAGAAACAGCCGCGCGAGTCGAAAGATCAGCTCAATCAGGTGATGCATTTGGTCGAAAATTCGACAAATGATGCGCTGTCGCTCGCCGAGGCCAGTGCGATCTGTAACCAAGAGATCATTTCGCGGTGTCAGCAGCTCATTTGCTTTGCCTTTCACGATAGCCATACCCTGCTGCGCACCTGCGAAGATGCCGAAGATCAGCGCAAGATCGTCACGCTCTTTTACTTCGACTAAGGCCGCTGCGTAAACATAGCGTCCCTGATGGCAGCGGTTCGACACGGCCCTACCCTGACAGAAGCGGCTGCTGTCCTGCGGCTATGATTGAGGGGGCGCTCCCTCAGCCCATCTTTCGACTCAGCCCACCCAGCGAGTGCTTTTATGAATTTCTTGACTCGTTTGCCGATGCCAGCCGCCTTGCTAGTGTGTATCGTCCTTGGTGCGGTGTTGATCTACGTGCCTTTTCTGTTGGTGGGGGTAGCGCGCCTGCAGGTGGGCTATGACATGTCAGCCCCGCGCACGATGGTCGATAAATTTCCCCCCTATGCGCAGCGAGCCAATTGGGCTCACCAAAATTCCTTCGAGTCGTTTACGCTGTTTGCCCCGGCGGCGCTGATGGCCTACGTGACCGGTCAGGATTCACTGCTGGCCCTGGGGGCCGCGATCGCCTACGTTGTGGCGCGACTGCTATATAGCCTGTTCTATATTCTCGATATTCCCCTGTTGCGATCGGCCATGTTCGCGGTGGGCAGCTTGAGTATTTTTACACTGTTTGTCATGAGTTGCCGGTCTGCCTTACTGTAAACATGCCTAGGCAACAAATGGCATTGGGGCGGTGTCAGAGCTGTGCTTATCCTCACCCCGCCCGAACGGAGCTGTTTTCTGGTAAGACGTTGGCACTGCCGAACGCTGATTGAGCGGGGCGGCTTCTTTGCGCCCTTTCTCACTTCCCTAGTCTGAGTTGGCTCACGGTTAGCGGGTGACGCTAAATACCGACTACTGAAAAACGTTTCGTTAATTTAGACCCTTTTATCCCTCAAAATTTTCGCGTATGGCTTCTACCTACTCCTTCGATATTGTCAGTGAATTTGACCGCCAAGAGCTGGTCAATGCCATCGATCAGGCGCGCCGGGAAATCACCACTCGCTATGATCTTAAAGACAGTAAAACCTCTCTAGAGCTGAATGAGAGCACGATCACGATTGAAACTGACAGCAATATGACGCTGCAGTCAGTGCAAACAATTTTGCAAACAAAAGCTGCTAAGCGAAACCTCTCGCTGAAGATTTTTGAATTTGGCAAAGCCGACTCGGCCAGCGGCAGTCGGGTGCGGCAAGAGGTCACGCTTAAGCAGGGCATTGACAAAGAAATTGCTAAGGACATTTCTAAGTGCGTCCGTGACAATCTCAAAAAAGCCCAAGCTTCGATTCAGGGTGATACGGTGCGAGTCTCCGCCAAATCAAAGGACGACCTGCAGGCCGCGATTCAACTATTGAAATCGACCGAATGGCCCGTAGCTCTACAGTTCACCAATTATCGTTAGGCCGCGATCGCGGCAGTGACGCCGCTATTTTACTGCGCCAATGGGCCGGCACCTGTGCCCCTGAGACTCACCTGCCCGCAATAGTCTCGGGGCGCTTGCGGTCTCGGGGCGGGCGAATATCATTGGCATTGGCGGGGCTATCGGCGGCTTGACCTTGCCAATCGCGAATGCGCAGTTGGGCCTCGGCATAGGCATCGGTACGAGGCGGAATCTGGCTAGCGATGGCAATCGCTTCGTCCACATTACGAGCAGCCGTTGATTCGGCGACGCGCAGCAGATCCCAACTCCACTGATTGGCAGCCTGTCGGGCGAGCGTCCAGTCGGAGCTTGAGTCTGGAACTGCGAGCGCTAGCTCAATGGCCTGAGCTAAGCCACCGACGGTGCCAGAGTCGGCCACGAGCAGCGCCTGCTGATAGGACTGGCGACCGCTTTGTTGATCTTGCCAACCGGCGATCGCGGTTTGCGCCTCGTCATACAGCGCCTGGTTGGGCGGAATTTGTGAAGCGACGGCGACGGCTTGACTCAATTGGCCGTTATCCGCCAGCTGTTGTGCCTGGGTCAGCATGGGCTGGTTATCCAACCGCTGAATCTGCCAGCGCCAATCGGCCATCAAGTCTTGTGCTTCGCCATACAGGGCGCTGCTGTTTGGCACCTGCCCCACCTCCGCGATCGCGCCTTGCAAACTAGCGCGATCGCCCCCCAGGGCGGCCAGTTTAGCGCGATCAATAAAGGGCTGATCTTCGATCAGGGCGATGCCGCGACGCCATTCGGCAATTTGCGTTTGCGCCTGATCCCAGCGGGGGTTGTCGGGGGCCACTTCTTCGGCTTCGACGATGGCGGCCCGCAGGCTTTCCACCGTGCCCGAGCGGGCTACTTGTCGGGCCCAGTTGAGTTGGGCCACGCCCTCAAGTTCCCACTGCCATTCACGTCTCAGGGCCTGCGCTTTAGCGTAGAGGGGGCGATCGCTGCCAAGGCTCTGCAAGCGGACAATCGCGGCTTCATAGCCCGCCGTGGTGCCGCCCCAGGTCAACTCATAGGCATCAGCCAGCGTTCTAAAGTCGGCGACCTCCTGTTCGAGCCTGGCCTCCGGGGGAATCTTGCCCAAAATTCGGAGCGCTTCAGGGCCGTCCTGATTGGCGAGGGCCGCTTCGGCCAGGTCGAGTAAGTCACTGCTCAGGTCTTTGAGCACGGTCTGAGCTTCCGCGTAGACATAGCTCTCGGGTTCGATGGCCGCCACTTGCTGCAGCGCTTCGAGAATATCGTCCACGGTGCCGCGATCGGCAATGCGCTCGGCGTTAGCCAGCAGATTGACTTCTTCACGCGTGCGGCTGATGAGGCTCGTCAGCTCGTCATAGCGCTGGTTTGCCCAAAATTCATTATCTACCGACCGCAGTTGAATGGCGGCGCTAAAGGCATCTCGAAACTGGGAGGCTCGCAGATGTTCCTCAGCCTTGCGAAAAATCGACTCCGCCTGTTCCCAAATGGCGCGCCAGCGGCGCAGGCGATCGCTGACCTGTTGTGCCGCCGCTGTGTTAGGGGGGATTTTTTCCGCAATGGTGATCGCCGCGTCGAGCTCGCCCTGATTAAAGGTCTGATCGGCAATGTGCAGCACTTCATCGGCCCACAGTTCGACCCGGTCGTTGATGTCTGAGCGCAGGGGATGATCGGCGGGCAAAGCTTCGACTAAAGAGATTGCCGCCAAGAGGCTATCGACCGACCCCTGATCGGCATAAGCATCGGCGCACTGCAGCCGCGTCGCCGCTGAAGCCAGGGGCCAAAAAATGGCGCGGCAGTTGGGCAAATTGGGAATGCGCAGCAAACTGACGGCCGAGGCACCGGCGACCCCCCCCAGTGCAGTCACCAGTAAAAAGGCCCATACCATCCAGCGGTTGGAGCGCTGGCGCGATTGCCGAGGCGGCTGAGCCGTAGCAGGAGGCATAGAGGTGGGTAAACCGGCCGTTGAACGCGTGGGATTAGCGTTGGGATTGGGAGGGCTGGGCTGTCGTCCGGCAGGCGATCGCCGCGATTGGGGTCGGGGCCACTGGTCACGCTTGGGAGGCGGCACCGCTCCGGGCCTCAAAGGGGAACCGCGTCGCGGCGGAACGGAACCTGAGGGCCGATTGGGAGGAAGGTTGGAGGAGCTGCTCATAAAATCCCTGGCACCATTCTGTGGATAGATTATTTAGCGTCATCCAGCTCGATTTGAGCCTAGCTAACTCTACACCTAGCAATATTGAGTCAATGATTTGCGTTTAGACAGTATATCGATCCAATCTGAAAGTAGCGCGTTCTTTCCAGATCTATCTCGATTGCGGGCCAGTTGTAAACTCTGGCAATCAGTTTGTCGCCCGAGGGTCGCGCTGTGTTTCACTCTCTTGGTGGCCGTCAGAGCGGTTTTTTATGTTGGCGAAATAAAATTTCGTGATGGAGTGCTTACGAGTCGGGTTAGGGTGAAAGGCCTTTTGCCCTGACCCGTGCAGGGATTCCAATCTCGGGCGACGCCCTGGCTTGCCGTCGTCACGGTTAGGGACTTTAGGGACTGCCCCACCGATCGCCCCGCCGCGCTCAGTCGGGCTGTAGCCTAAGAGAGGAAACCTACGATTGCAGAGAAAGTTTGTGAAAGTCGCATTTATTGGGATGGGCACCATGGGGGCGCCGATGGCTCTGAATCTGTTGCAGGCCGGTCATGACGTCATCGTTCACAATCGCACCCGCGATCGCGAGATGGCCGTGGCGGCAGCCGGTGCGCAACGGGCCGCCTCCCCCCAAGCCGCCGCGATGGCGGCTGAGGTGGTGATCACCTGTGTGAGTGACACCCCTGATGTGGAAGCCGTGATGCTCGGGGCTGAGAGCGTCGTCAGGGGCGCTAAACCGGGCACCATCGTCATTGATATGTCCACGATTAGTCCAACGGCCACTCGGCGTATCGCTGCCGACTTGGCAACTGCGGGTATTGCCATGGTCGATGCGCCGGTTTCAGGTGGGTCTGAAGGGGCCCAAAAGGGGACGCTCTCGATCATGGTGGGGGGCGAGGCTGAGGTGGTTGAGCAGGTGCGGCCCCTACTCGCGGCGATGGGGCAAACCATTACCCACGTGGGAGGCATTGGTGCCGGTCAACTGACGAAGGCGATCAATCAGATTATTGTGGCGGGCACCTACTGGGCGATCGCCGAAGGGCTGACTTTGGGCCTGAAAGCGGATCTGGATATGGATCAGGTGGTGGCAGCGGTCAGCGGTGGGGCTGCCGGTTCCTGGGGCCTCGACCATCGCTCGGGCAATATGCTCAACAACGAGTATCCCCTGGGCTTTCGCGTACGGCTGCATCAAAAGGATCTCAACATCGCGTTAGCAACCGCCCGTGAATTGGGCGTCACCCTACCGATGGCGGCCTACGTGGAACAAATTGAGACGGGGCTAATTGGTCGGGGCTTTGGTGATGAAGACATCTCTGCGATCGCTCGCAGTGTGCGCCAACAGTCAGGCCTGGATGATTAGCG
>ERZ1740072.1200-NODE-1200-length-10102-cov-4.438539_pt1 | contig 10102 bp, 10 predicted proteins | sample MGYA00581733_ERZ1740072 | MGnify/ENA primary metagenome ERZ1740072 (study PRJEB43018, sample SAMN04849741) | marine metagenome | isolation source: floating plastic debris | place: Pacific Ocean | collected 2008-08-30 | study: EMG produced TPA metagenomics...
TGGATAAGCCATAAAAATGGTCGAAGAGAATGTTTAGTTTAAGACCTACTAATTGAGTGACGACGTGGATGCAATACTAAAACTGAATCTCCAGTTTTAGTATTCGCTAATACTTCTAGAATTTAGGCTGAGTAATGGTATTTCTACAAGAACTTGTAGTTAACCAGATTCTTTGTGAAGCTCTGGTTAACTTTCCTGACATCAGGGATGTGTACAAAATTTAATCGTGCGTCCCTAACAGTCAGGCAAAAAACTGAAGTAGCTCACGGTTGACGCTATTGGGAGCTTCTTGCTGGATCCAATGGCCACAATCAGGAATCGAGTGCTGAATATAGGTTTGGTCAGAGAATTCCGGTGGAATAATACCTGCCGCTGGGACTAGATTATCCTCTTCTCCCCACAGTACCAGGGTTGGTGGCTTTAATCGGGCAGCGGACAGCTGAGATGAACTACGCCAATTACTTAACCAGTCATTGAGACTAAAGCAGTGTCGAACATGCTGCAGTACAGCAGGGATCACCCCGGGCTTCTGGAGTGCTGCCTGGTATAACTCAGTGTTTGCCTGAGTAAAGGCACTTTTCCTAACGGCCTGATGTTGAAATAAGTAGGGTAGTAAGGAGGGCAGATTATCTTTTATCAGCCACTGGGGCAGGCCCGGAGTCTGTAAGGCCAGCAGATGCCAGTTGCGCTGCAGATGCTCCCACCGCTGGGACAACTCGTAGGTGAGTACAGTCTGCCAGCGCTTAGGTTGCGGAGTACTCAGAACTGCTAATTTGTCTACGCTATTGGGGAAGCGTCGGGCCAGGTGCAACGCGATCTCACCGCCCCAATCATGGCCGACAATATGGGCCTTCTCATAGCCCAAGGTTCGGATCAGCGCCTGAATATCAGCACTCAGCGTATCCAGGTCATAGCCGCTCCGAGGCTTATCAGAATCGTTATAGCCTCGTAAATCAGGCACTACAACCTTGAACTGCCGTGACAGACTCGGCAGCTGATGACGCCAGGAATACCAAAATTCAAACAGGCCATGGAGCAAGATTATGAGCTTGCCGCTTCCCTGGGTGACGTAATGAAGCTGCACCGAATTGGCCTTAGTGTACTGATGCTCCCAGCTCAAGGATGCGCCTCCCGACAAATAACGGTTAGATAGCCCATTCCTCCATGGACGCACCTCGTATTTGTAACACAGATTACGTTTGCTATCAGCTTAGAACCTAGAAAACAACATTTATTAGGCTCCACCATTGGAGGTACAGACGTTGCATGCAACGTCTCTCCAGCATTAACCTTTGGAGCCTGTAAGATTCTTGTTCCTTAGGCAGACCGATAGGCGACCTGGTATTCAATTGGCTGAATACGATACTTCACCAGATTGGCCAGTTCCTGAAGCTGATTAATGGCCTCAGCTCCCTCTAATTTCATCAACTCTCGGTCGTCACGCATCTCTGTCCACGTGATCCCGTAATCTGAAACCAAGAAACGAATTAAATGGTCATTGCCAAGGCTGACCATAAATGAAGCACTGTTGAGCTGATCACCGCAGGTGTAACAAGAGGCTAGGTATCCTTGATTCTCAAGGACAATAGCTAGCGCTTTGAGGTTTAGGACCAAATCTTTTACGAATTGGCGGTGCTGCTCTGCAAGTCGAACAAACATTTGCGTTCTCCTTCCCACCGGTCATATTGTAGTCGTGAATCTTAAGTTTTGCTTAATATTTTTTATAAATTTGGATTAGTCTGTCATCCCTAGTCATAAATTCCTTCAACCTGGAAGGGCTAAATTCAGGATGAGCCAGGGGTTGACTATGAAGAGTTTTAATGTTCAATAGACAAACCATATGCAAGTTGCCCAGCCAAATAGCTAAAACGACAACTATTTGAAACATACTGTAGCTATATGACAAACTCAAACGAGTGCCACGGATGGGTCAATCTATGACCGACCTACCGTTAACATTGAGCAACTCTTAAACATGGTTACTAAACGGTGACATTAGCCACACCATAGACACTTTAGGTCGAGCTGCCTAGATAGAAGGTCTTCTTTGTAACGGTTTCACTAAAAATCATGAATTCAATTGTGAATCCGCTTGAATAAACTCAGGCGGTTAATGTCCACCAACCAAAGGCTGGGCCAATAAATCTGACAGTTAACCACAGAATAATCATTAGGATGATCCCTGCCCATGCCCCACGAGTACTCCAAGTGACAAAGGCTTGGGACTGCTGCTTGGTAATAGGGAGCCAAGGGGCCAAGCGCTCGGGGTGCCCATAGTCTTCACCGAGTTTTGACTGTCGCCGCTTTGCTTCTCCCATGACGTTTGATGCGTTTGTTAAATCAATTTGCTTTTGATTATAGCGTTTGATTTACCGATGATAGCCAGCTTGGATCTAAGTAGGTACTTTGGGCAATGGGACTTAGGGTTTTGAGAATAATCCGTCCATAGCTACGGTGATTCACTCGATTATCAAGCAGGGCAACTTTACCTTGCTGTGCACTGATGGGTGCGATCGCAAGCTGCAGCGTTTGCAGCGCCGTCGGCAGTAAAAATAGCCGAAACCAGTCCTGACGCAATCGTTTATGGCGAGCCACTTGCCCCGCCACCAGCGGGTCCTCGAGGGAGGGAATCGGCAGTGTGGTGATAATCAACAATCCCGGTGATGGGCATCGGAGGCGATAATCCTGCCAAAATTTCCAGCCAGTCACCAAAATGCCATTTTGAATTAGCTCTGGTCGTTCAACCTGAACCCGAGACCCATATTCTGCGGCTAAAATCGAGCCAACTTGAGCTTTGAGCGGGGTATCCCCCACCAAGATTACCGTCGGTTGACTCCGCGTTTCCGGCAGCTGCAGCAAATTACGAATTTCCTGCAAAATCGCACCGGGAAACCGATTACTGTTGGGCATGGGCAACCGATCAGGCGCATAGAGCTGAATGCCATCCTGATGACGATCGGGCGGAAACTTTAGACAGGTAAGATCCCCTAAGCCAAGCCGCTGCCGATAGCCGTCAGCCCGGGTCTCTTCATCCACAGCCGCGCCAATCAAAACCACTGGCTGTCGGCGCCATATCGGCGCCATAATCTCTGCGAGATTGACGGGCGTACACCGCAGGGTGAGCTGACCTGATTCACGGTTGAGCTGCAGCCATGCCATGCCGTCATCCTGCTCTAGCTGCTGCTGAAACTGCCGCCAGGGCGCTGGCAGCGCCTCCAACCCCAGAGGTGTGCCGGACAGCAGGGCATACAGTTCAGTCAGAAGGGCGTACTCCTCGACATCGGCCAGATAGCAACCGTAGGGATTTATCGGATGTTGGAAGGCCAGGCGAGTCAGCTTTACCCGCACGTCCCGGATCACCGTTTGCTGAGAGGGATAGGCCAGCCCTAGCTGATGCCAGTCCGCATCAGCTAGGCTGCGGGTCAGCTGATCGCGCACCCATTCCACCAGGGGATCGATGCCGTCAATTAGGGTAACGGTATGGGCGGGAAAGGGGGTACTCAGGTTGTTCGTCCCCCCAGACCGGTGTTCCTCCTGGGAGGTGCCGGCCCTGAGCTGGGCCGACAACCAGGCCCTAGGCGTAGTAATTAAAATCCCTTGAAAGGTATTACTGGGCCAGCAATCGCCGATTTGAATTGACTTAACGGTTGGTAAGGTCTGGAGCAGCGTTGGAATATCGTCCTGGACCAGCTGTTGACGGATAGCGGGGGGCACAACTAAGACAATCGGTCCGGGCCACACTAACGCTGGCATCAAATAGCTCAGACGATAGCGTCCCCGATAGGCTGCGGTACTGCCGGTTTGTAGGAGAGCGCTACGTCCCAGCCTCAGAGCCCTGGCCACCAGGCGTGCCATGGTTAGATGGTGGGGCCATTGTGTATGGCCCTGCTGGCGCAAAAAGTCCCGTAGTAGCTGATGAACCTCTGCCTCAATCACGTCTGCTGTAACTCTCGCTATGACTGCATCATTCGGTTAAATAACTAAGCAATACCTAAGTTGTGTCTCATTGTGACATACTCCCTTGGGGTGTTTGCTATGTCGCCAACAGGTGCCCATCAGTCTTAGCTCAGTTTTGGGCTTAGTTCAGTTTTGAGCCTGCCGTCACACCAAGTCTTTCAACTATGTCATCGTCAGCCATCCAGGACCGGACTCCGCAGGCCGATTGCACCATTGGGCTCGTTGGGTTAGGTCTAATCGGCGGCTGTTTGGCACTAGATCTAAAGCGCCTGGGGTACACCGTCTATGGTGTGGCTCGGCGACGGGCGACGGTCACAGCAGCGCTTGAGCAGGGTATTGTCGCCCAGGCCGGATGCGATCTGGCCCTATTGAGCCAGGCGGCGGTGGTTTTTGTCTGTACGCCGATGGCGGTGATTGTACCGACGGTCGGTCAGCTAGCGGAGCATGTGTCGGAGTCGACGATTGTAACGGATGTGGGCTCAGTGAAAGGGGAGATTGTGGCAGCAGCTACCACCCTATGGCCAAATTTTGTTGGGGGGCATCCCATGGCGGGGAAGGCCGAATCTGGGTTGGCGGCAGCTGAAGTGGGATTATTCTATCAGCGGCCCTATGTGGTGACACCGGTTGAGGCAACGCGGTCGACGGCGGTGGAGCAGGTGGTTGAGATCGCAACCCAGCTCGGCTCCTATGTCCACACAACCACTCCAGATATCCATGACCGTGCTGTCGCGGCCATTTCCCATCTACCCGTTATGGTCAGTGCAAGTCTGCTGCACGCCTGCCTAAGCGAAACAGATACCCAAGTCAGAACCCTGGCTCAGCAGCTAGCGAGTAGCGGCTTCTGTGACACTAGCCGGGTAGGCGGAGGCAACCCTGAACTAGGTACCATGATGGCCCAATACAACCGGCCAGCGCTGCTCCAGGCACTGAAACACTATCGAGGGCAATTGGACAGCGTTATTGAGCAGATCGAAGCGGAACGCTGGAATGATTTAGAAGAGAAGCTAGCGATCGCTCAGCAGGAGAGGCCCAAGTATCTTTAGTGCTTCTGGCTGCCTACGGGGCGGTGTCTGCCTCAGCCATAATCACCGGCTCCTGATACAAAATTGTCGTAAAGGTGACCGTAGAGCCCAGCCCCTCACCCATGCTAATAAACTGAACCTTACCCCCCATAGCCTCAATCAGGCGTTGGGAAATTGCCAGACCTAGACCGGTGCCTCCATACTGACGGGTGCGCTCTCCGTCTACCTGGCTAAAGGTTTGGAACAGACGGTTTTGCTTTTCGAGCGACACACCAATGCCAGTATCTTCAACGCTGATTTTGATATGTCCTGGCCAGACTCGACCTTGAAAGCGCACGCTTTGGGGTTTTACCTCGGCGCTGATGGTGATTCCCCCCTCAGGGGTAAACTTGATGGCATTGCCAATCAGATTTAGCAAAACCTGCAAAATCCGCTGATAGTTACCATACAGCTTGATTTCATCCAAGGTGGCAGGCAGCTTCATGTCAAAGTACAGGCCACGCTGTTCCGCTTGGGGCCGTGTAAAGTTTTCCACATCGCAAAACAGTTCTTGCAAACTGACGGCACTTAGATCAATTTCCATCTTGCCCGCCTCAATCTTGGCGATGTCCAGCACATCGTTGATCAAGTTCAGCAGATGGAGGGCCGATTTGAGGGCTTCATCGATAAATTCTTCTTGTTCTTCTGGGTCATCGGCCATGCCTTCTAACACCAGCCGCAGGAAGCCGATCATGCCGTTGAGCGGTGTCCTCAGCTCATGGGATGTATTGGCTAAAAACTCGCTTTTAAGTCGAGATGCCTCCTCCGCATAGCGTCTGGCCTCTTCCAGCTCATCGTTCTTGTCGATCAGTTTTTCATTGGCCTGCTGCAAATCGTCCGTTAGAGCGCGGCTGGCCGCAAATAGTTTGGCATGGGCGATGGCGGGACCGACCTGGTCTGTTAGCTCATATACCAGTTCAATCTCGAGCGGATGCCACGGACGCTCAGGCGGCATTTGCAAGAGGAGAACGCTGTTGGGCTCGTCGCGATAGCAGGTGGCAACTGTCAATTCAGTTTAGTGACCGGCATCGATATCCTGGCGATCAAAGTCCGAAACTACCGGTTTGAGGGTGTTGATGGTGCAGCGAAAATCCGCTTTATTTTCTAACTCAAATGTTTGGCCCAAACAGGGCTGCAGTTCGGGCTGGTGGAACTCAGCCACAACATTTAGAGTTTGCATGGTGACTGAGTAGTCACAGACCAAACAGCGATGCAAATCTAAGAGCGATCCCAGGGCGTCGACAGTTTGCTGCCAAATGGTTTCTAGCTCTAGGGTTTTGCGAATATTAGAGGCGATATCGGTGAGGACGCCATGGTAGTTGGCCAGATTGGCGAGGAGACCTGCTTGGGCATTTGATGGGGGCTCAGCAACGATGCCCATGGTACTCAACTGCTGAGGTAGTCTACCCCCTCCGGCAACGGTGAGGATAGAGCCATTTCCCTTAAGATATGGCTGACTCGGATCCCCAGGCCACTCGACCAAACTCAAGCTAAAGTCTAACCCCACTGGATGGGGGCCACAGCGGACAACACACTGGAACTGCTGCGGCTGCCCGTCGGCGAGCACCTGCTCAACGCGCTGGCAATAGGGAACGATGGCCACCGGGCCAAAAAGCTTGTGGATCGATTCATTCAAGTAGCGATCGGGACTTGCTTGAATCGCATAGGGCCAATTGATGGCGACAATCCGGCCACAGGTATCATGAATAACTTCGAGGGACGAATTATCAGCTGTGGCGGGAACGACCATAGGCTCAGAGTCAACTGTCAATTGCGATCGCATAGTCTTTTATATTCACTAGCCCTATACTTAACTGCTTACGAGTTTGCCCGGTATAAATCAGAAACATCCATGGGAGAAGACTCCGCCTTGGCGGCAAGATAGCTCCCAATTTTTCTGAATCACAGGGGCAATCAATGCCGCTTGTTTGAGCTAGGTCAAACAAGGTGAGCATGGTTTGTAGGACAACCTGACTACCTTTCATAGTGTCACGGGATTAATCAATGGTCACCCCTTTCCCTGACCTTTTACGCATTCTCTAGAGTGAGGCATAGATTTTCGAACAAGTCTGTCTCAACAAATCGCCAAATCAGTCTAGGACTATAATTCGATAGTCTCAAGGATAGACAAAGTATTAGAACAAAGCATTAAGATAGGCTAAGTGCTCGTTTAGCACCTCCCTTCCGTTTCTTCTTTCCATGACCGACGTACCCGTTTCTCGTATTCGCAATTTTTCGATCATTGCTCACATTGATCATGGAAAGTCCACCCTAGCGGACCGGCTGCTACAGCAAACTAAGACCATCAGCGAGCGGGATATGAAGGCCCAGGTCCTCGATACCATGGACCTAGAGCGGGAGCGGGGCATCACCATCAAGCTCCAAGCCGCTCGGATGAACTATCAGGCCAACGATGGTGAGCACTATGTGCTGAACCTGATTGACACACCTGGTCATGTGGATTTTTCCTATGAGGTGTCTCGGGCTCTGGCGGCGTGTGAAGGGGCGCTGCTAGTGGTCGATGCTTCCCAGGGTGTGGAAGCGCAAACCTTAGCCAATGTTTATCTGGCCTTGGAGCACGATCTAGAAATTATCCCAGTGCTTAATAAGGTAGATTTGCCCGGTGCGGATCCTGAGCGAGTCAGGCAGGAAATCGAAACTATTATCGGCCTAGACTGCAGCAACGCTATTCTGGCCTCGGCCAAGGCGGGTATAGGCGTTGATACAATTTTGGAATCCATTGTCGAAACGATCCCTAAACCGGAAGATACGACAGATAAACCGCTGCGAGCGCTGATTTTTGATAGTTACTATGACAGCTATCGCGGCGTTATTGTTTACTTTCGAATAGTAGATGGGACATTGAGCAGTCGCGATCGCATCCGTCTCATGGCCTCGGGCAAAGAATATGAAATTGACGAGCTGGGGGTGCTGTCTCCGCATCAGGTAGAGGTAGACGAGCTTCATGCTGGGGAAGTGGGCTATATCTCCGCCTCCATCAAAGCCGTAGCCGATGCCCGCGTGGGTGACACCATTACCCTAGTCAAAAAGAAAGCAGAAGCACCCTTACCGGGCTATGTAGAAGCTAACCCCATGGTTTTCTGTGGTCTTTTTCCCACCGATTCCGACCGCTATGAAGACCTGCGAGATGCCCTAGAGAAACTGCGTCTCAGCGACGCCGCCCTGCAGTACGAACCCGAAACCTCAAGCGCCATGGGCTTTGGGTTTCGCTGCGGTTTTTTAGGGCTGCTGCACATGGAAATTGTGCAAGAGCGTCTGGAACGAGAATACAATCTAGACCTGATCACCACCGCTCCATCAGTGGTTTATCGAGTCACGACTATTGATGGCAATGTGCTGAATATCGATAACCCCTGTGAGCTGCCCGAACCTCAAGAGCGTGAAAAAATTGAAGAACCCTATGTCAAAGTAGAGATTTTCACCCCTGAGGAATTTGTTGGCACTCTGATGGATCTGTGCCAAACCCGCCGAGGCGACTTCAAAGATATGAAGTATCTGACCGAAGGGCGAACTACGCTGATATACGAGCTGCCACTGGCAGAGGTAGTCACTGACTTTTTTGACCAGATGAAATCTCGGTCTCGTGGCTACGCCAGTATGGAATATCAGCTGATTGAATATCGCGTGAATCACCTAGTAAAGCTAGACGTGATGATCAACGGCGACAAGGTGGACCCACTAGCGGCGATTGTCCATCGCGATCAGGCTTACTACGTGGGTAAAGCTTTAGCCGAAAAGCTCAAAGAGCTGATTCCTAGACATCAGTTTAAGATTCCAATTCAGGCAGCGATTGGCAGTCGGATTATTGCCAGCGCTAGCATTCCAGCCCTGCGTAAGGACGTACTGTCCAAGTGCTACGGCGGTGACATTTCCCGTAAGAAAAAGCTGTTGAAGAAACAGGCCAAAGGTTAGAAACGCCTAAAGGCAATCTGCACCGTGGATGTACCCCAAGAGGCATTCATGGCGGTGCTGAAATTAAATTAGGGTTACCGTCTCATAGGGGCAAAGGTGCAAGGATTATTTTGCATCCATCCAATTTTTACCCGCATTGATTTCAACTTTAAGAGGCACTGATAGCTTTACAACAGATTCCATTGTCGTTGCAATCTTTTGCTCTAATTCAGGCCATTCATCGGTTGGAATTTCAAAAATTAGTTCGTCGTGAACCTGTAGCAACAGTCTGGATTGGTAATTCTTCAACACCTCGTGCAGCTGAATCATCGCGATTTTGATAATGTCAGCACTAGAGCCCTGAATCGGAGCATTTGCGGCTGCACGTAGCTGTCCTGCATCGTCGCCACCAGGTCTGATTTTATCTAAATCAATGTCTTCCGGGGCTGTACCTTTTAACGGCTTTAAGCTGTTGCTCGAAAAGGTAAAGTAGCGCCGCCGCCCCAGAATAGTCTCTACATAGCCACGGGCAATGGCTTCGCGCTGCATCTGTTGCAAATACTCAAACACCCGTGAGTAGCGCTCATTAAATTTATCGATAAATGATTTGGCCTCGGTGCGGCTGACGCCCATTTCGCGGGCAAAGCGCACGGCCCCCATGCCATAGATCACACCAAAGTTGATAATTTTCCCCATACGCCGTTCATCGGAGGTAATTTCTTCTTTGTCGAGCAGTAGCTGGGCGGTAAGGCTGTGGACATCTTGGCCGGTACGATAGGCATCCACTAGTACCGACTCGCCACTGAGATGGGTGAGAATACGCAGCTCAATTTGAGAATAGTCGGCGGCGGCCAGCAGCCAGCCTTCTTGGGGTAAGAACGCCTGGCGGATCTGACGACTAAATGCCGTGCGGACAGGAATATTTTGTAGGTTTGGATTGGACGACGATAGGCGGCCTGTGGCCGTAACGGCCTGGTTAAAGTCAGTGTGCACCCGTCCGGTATCAGCCCGAACTAGCTTAGGCAAGGCGTCCACATAGGTAGATTTCAGTTTAGATAAGGTTCGATGGTTAACGATGCAGTCCACAACAGGGTGATCGCCCTGAAGTTTTTCCAGTGTGGAGGCATCGGTGGAGTAGCCGGTTTTGGTTTTGCGAGTTTTCTTTTTATTTA
>ERZ1740072.1202-NODE-1202-length-10096-cov-9.259138_pt1 | contig 10096 bp, 6 predicted proteins | sample MGYA00581733_ERZ1740072 | MGnify/ENA primary metagenome ERZ1740072 (study PRJEB43018, sample SAMN04849741) | marine metagenome | isolation source: floating plastic debris | place: Pacific Ocean | collected 2008-08-30 | study: EMG produced TPA metagenomics...
TTTTTTAAACTGATTGCTAATGTTGAAGCTAATGGGGCAATTTGTTTGTTAAGATTAACACCTTGCATTCATGCGCACTTTTGCCATCCCGATTCTCAACATGATGTTGCTCTGTTTACAAAGTATACACGCTGCTAACATTTGCCATTACTGGTCGCTACTGTTTTCTGTGAATCAAAACGAATCCATTAACTTCCAATCTATGGTATTATGCAAAGCTCTGGTTTCTTGAGTGACGTGCATACCCAAACTGATGATTCCCAGCTGCAAATAGCTGACCCAGCCAGCTTCCACTTCCCATCCAAAGTGTATACCCGGGTACTTCAACCTAATGGCTTGCAACAGCCGACAAACAGAAGGCCTACATCTATTTGTCATACCTCCAAAATCTTCTCTAATTGCGGAATGATCTCTGAAAATATTAACAACTCATCCATTATTATTTTGTAGATTTGTAGCAGTGAAAATCCAATCTTGAATGCAGAGTGTCATCTGTCAAGAGTTTGAAACGTTATGAAAAGTGATGAACAGTTAAGATGCAGGTGTCCAATAGAACTTCTAAAAGTTATCATAATGCAAGTGGAAACAATAACAACAAAATCTTCTTAAGCCCTCTGCTGCTTGGGTCGACATAAACAGACTACAATGGCGATTGTTCTTTGAGTGTTATCCAATTGTGAAGGTGTCCTTCATCATGTCTTATTGGTGCTTTCCACTTATTTACACAAGTGCAAACTGAAAGTGAAAACATTTTCGTATTGTTATATAATTACCATTTTATTTTTCTATATACTCTCTTAACTCCCAAGCATACATGGATTCTAAAATCAAGATGATTCCAGTGATGATTTTAGTTTTAATGTACCATGATTATGCAATCATCTTTACTGAAAAAGGCTGAGATTTTGCAACTTGGTTTTATATCATAAAATATAAAACGCTGTATAATAAGTTATAAATTATTTGAATTAATGTGTTCGCTATAATACAACGCTGAGAAATTTCACCAAAACTGATACAATAATATAAATGGATCATTCTTTGGCATGATATCAGAGTTTCCATAAAGCTTGCAGCTTCATGAAATTCATAGGGACATAGTAAAAAATTTTCTTACTACACAAGGAATAAAAAAATTATAAATGATTGAAAAAATAAATTGTCACACCAACTATGATGAACATGGAAATAACAGATTGGAATTTTTGTAAAATGCAGTAGATGTAGAGATGGGCACATAAGGACATTATAGTACGCGTTTGGGTGGGTAAAATATTGCCCTCAAAAAAGTCTCACGCCTCCTTAAACAATGATTTCTTTGTATGACTACCCATGACTATAAATTTCAAGCTGCAGCATTGAATAAATAGGACGTGTTAGTATGAAAGGCAGGCGTAGACAAAATGCACAGGAGACTGGGCTGGGAAAGGAGAAAAAATATCTCCATCTTGCTTTACTCGTCATTCAACATAGCCTTGCACTGAAAAAAGCTTTCATTCATTCCAAGAGAAGAGAGTTTGCCACTCTCCCGCTACATACATTCACCGTAGTCCATGATGCGACACAGACTGTTCAAATTCAGAGCTGGCCTCCGTTAAATCTTTGGCGGAGGGCTTGCAATATATCACAGACTGTGTATGAATGCCTTCGGCTACTGAATAAGTTGAATGGCCACTGCGAAAATTGGTTGAACTCACTTGGCTGTGAGATGTAGGTTAGAAGTTATAAAAAGGCATGACAACTCTGCCTTCTCTCCTCTTTCTTATAAAATTTTACACGTTTGTGGTAGTCGGCATTGTACTGTACAACTATCGAGTCCTTATCCAACAACAAGCCATCTTGTCCTTCGAGACTGTCATTTGCACCTATCATGATGTATGTCTTATTCAGACGTATTTTAGGACATTTACAGTGGAGGTCAGTTTCACGAACATATACGTACTTAGTGTCCCGCCTCACGCGTCGAGCCAAAGTTTTGGAGCCTTTCTTGTACACATACCGAACTAAAATTGCAAATCGCACCCAACCATCTCTCATTTTCTCTCGGTTCTGAACCAGCGCTTGTATTCCTGAAAAAATTAACAATATTCGAAGGTTGAAATATTTTCTGTGACTTTTAGGCTGATACCCTTAGATAAAAGCAGTATAGCATGCTAGGCAAAATCAAGGGTAGAGCTCTACCTATTATATTTTCTCTAATTGATCATCAGTCTGTGGAAATTTTTTTACGCCATAGTTTCATCAAATTTGTTTCATCATTCCATCTCCATCCCCTCGCTCTTGAAAAATTATTACAAGTGTAGAATAGTATCATTTATATAAAAGCAAGATTCCGAAAGAATTTTGTTCCATACGAACATGTTTTGTAACCAAAAATTTTACTACTCGGCCAGTACTTGGTTACTCTAAGATATAAACTTTGTTATTATATACGCAGAACTTACCAAAAACGCTGCTGCAGTATTTTCTCAAGTCTAGTTTTGTACTAATTGATCGACACTGTCCACATGAATCTGGAGGTCTGTTTGTTCGATTTGGTTTTTCGTTATTTTCTGGTTTAATCTTCGTTTTCTCATCTTTCTCGACTCGATCCCCTGAAAATACCGAAAATTATATGGAACAATATTAGACATCGGACTGAAAAAAGCCTAAAAAATGTTCAAGAGTAAATTGTGGTCTATAGCATAAAGGAAGGGGTTTAACTAGCTGCTAAAGATAAGAACTACAATTAAAACTGATGATTGCAGGTTTCGGCAGTGCTGAAGTAAAGATTGTACAATTAGTTTATCCATTCTATTGTAATTATAACTGGAATTGAGTATGGGCTACTTAACAGAAACTAACACCAAGTTGGTAATTTCCTGAAAATTATAACCATAGGCCTCCTTCAAAACGGTCATCAATTTTGGATTAAGACAAATTATACATAAACTGATAGGAATAATTAACAACCTGAAGACATATTAATCGGTATTCTTTCCAGCCTTCCTGAAGAACGAGTGTTAGAAGATTCTTTTGGATCACCTAAAATCACAAGGACAACCTCCGATCATAGAACCAGCTTTTGACTGGGAAACAAATAAGAAGCTGACCAATGCAAAGTGCATAGCAGTTCCACGATGTTGCGTCAAACACCAAATCACACATAACGTGCAGTTCAGGACAATGCCTTGAACCCTCAAGTAACTGAACCTCATGCGACCACAAAAGACAGAATGTGTTGTAAAATGCAAACAAACCAGCAACAGACAACCCCAGGCTCCGCGTCTCAGAGTCCATGCAATGCTCACAAATAACACAAGTACCAGTACATGTCTACATACATGTATATAAAGAGCTAGCAACAATAATACCTAGACAAGGTAACATTTAAAGCCACACGACATGCACGGAAACCAGACAACTTCTAATCAAAAGGAAAAGTTGTTCAGACAGGGTCAATCCAATGTGGCCACTCAAAAGTCAATCAATTGAAAGGGATTGAAACGAAATTGACTTTGATAATAGTTAGTACGGAGTGTTCAAGATGGAGGATCCCAGGATTGAAAAGTTGTGCAGCTGTGTCAAGCTATGATGACTTTGAGAGGTTTCCTGTTTATAAAAAGAACTTGTGGATTGATAGACTCTCAAATCTATTCTAGGATTTCATTTTGGGTGAAATCAACTTTTCAGTTTAAATCAACAAAAGGCTTGTGTTGTTTATAACAAGTTTCTGCAATATTATATTTGAACTAATGAGTTATTTCTGAAATAATTCTTAGGTAAATTAATATTTTCGTATGTGCCTGCCAGATAAGTAATGCAATGGAGTGAAAAGCCCTTGGCTTTTGTTTTCAAGGACCCGAGGTGTTTTCTTCGCACCTAGCCTCGATAGCAATTTTGAAATACTTCACACCAACAAAATCCTGCCAAAAACGCAATTTAGCAGAGCCTTGACAGCTTGTAATGCTTTAATAAAATATTAAACAGTTCACTAGAGAGAAGTAAGGAGATATGAGAACACTTTTTTCATGCCATTTACCAAAGACAGAAGCAAAGCTACGTAAAAAGACAACATGCACTGTGGACAATGCAGAGGCTCTAATCGACCATGCTCAGCACATGTTCACACAAAGAGCGGAACTCATGCACTATTTTCAGCTTGACAGCAATTCTATTTGCAATACATTCATGTTGTGAAATTTGATGCCTTGTAGAGTTTGCACCCAAAATAGTGCCAAAAAGTATTTCAACGAGAAACTTTATGGCCCAAAATGCAGTGTGCTAAAGAATTTGTTTACCATATTTGTGGGATCAACATTTAGGATTTATATTGATAATTTTGACACTGTTTAACTGTATCTCAATGTTTTGTCTGATAAGAATTAAAACTGTTGGTTGATGTATGTGGTAATGGCAGCTGATGCCTGCAGGCGGAAAGCTGATTTGACAATGCCGCTGATTCACTGGGCGCTGACTTGACTTACTTTGGCATGGTTGACTGACATCTTTCGTTGATGAGTAGCCAGGTTTACATCTGTCACACTTTGTGCCTGCTACTCCTTCCTTACAAGAGCATTGTCCACTCTCCGTACAAGACTTTCCGACAGATCCATATGGATGGCACTGACATTCTAATAAAGGAAAAATTGAACTGTTGCATACCTGTTGCTAAAAACACTTAAAAATGGATCAATTTAAATGATCCGACAAACAAATTTTGGTAACTACAAGCACATATCATTGCTGACTCTCACTGTTAGATATTTTAGTTCTGTCACAGTCATCATGCAATTACAAAACCTACATTTCCAAACTGTCTTAAGAGTTGCTTAACATTCTGGTCGATGAATGACATCCATCAGAACTGACAGTGTTTGGTTAGATATTGCGGTTTATAAATATCAGCCGAAGTGAGAAACAGGTTATTATAAGTGTCAGAAATCTTGAAACTTTGAAATCTGACTACGTATAGATGGCTTGTTTCATTCTGCTAGTTTAGTTCTAGAGGAAGACGACTCGAACATCTTCATAAGACAAGAATCCATGACACCATCTTGAGTGGCAATGAATTAAAACAGCACACAACTATTTCAATTCAAATAGCAGCACAAAAACTGTGAGAAAGGATTTTGCAGGGCGTTTTTAGTGTTCTTCAGAGTATTGTAATATAATGAGTAGAATTGCCTGCAGGCAGTAAACTGATTGAGCAAACAGTGTAAATGAGGAGCTTCTTAGCCCTGTTTCCCAATTCACAATGGATCATCGCTGTCAAAAACTGTCAATGACACTCAATTTAGGTAATGCAATGGCCTGACAATGGCATGATAGCTTAGAAATGGATGATCGTTTTACACCATTCCTGGCTGAATAAATGAAAAACTGCTAGCGTTGAATTTTTTTCAAGATTGCCATGACAATTCAAGTAATCTGCATAAAATATTTTGACAAGATAAATAAAAAAGACAAATGGGTGGTGTTGCATTATGACGAAAATAATAACTCATTGACTGCTATGTAACAATGGAACTAAAAGACGAAATCAAGAAATTATGGTATAAATTAATTCATCATCAAACACAAGTAAACCAAAACGGTGAACTAACAAATACACAGGGTGAGTTCTCTGAGACTACCAAACCAACAGCAAAACATAGACACAACAAAAACTCAACAGCCAGTGTGGGTGAAGAGTAAGTTGACTCTGTCGAGTTTATAACACCAACCACTGCAGGCAGCTTGTGAGAGTGATATGTAACCATAATGGCATGACAAGGCAGCAGACAGGCATATGGTATAGCGGCAGTGTTGCAGTAGGTGGATATGGTACCGAGACTGATAAGTAAATAAATCAGAGAATAAGAGGGTTTAGGGTTGGTAATAAGGCAAAGCATAACAGTTAGCGAGACACAGCAGAGACTATTTTGGGTTATGCACCAACACCAACACCCGGCTGCCGACCTGGTAGTATTAACCAAGGCTAGACGGCAGGTGAATGGAGCGATCCCCAGAAGACATCGAGTTACCTTTACACGCTCGCCGATGTGTGATAGGACGAGAGTTGTCTCGATAATATCCTTCTTTACAATAGTGACAATTATTGCCGGCGGTGTTATGTCTGCAATTCAGACAGATTCCACCTGACAGCTTTCCCGACAGCATGTACAGGGAGTTACTAAAGGCGCATTTCTTAGAATGCAGGTTGCAGTTGCATGCTGTAAAAGGAATATTTGCATAAAGTAAATCATGGGGTAGAAACAAAATGGGTTTTGGGTTGGGGAAGGCAACTCTTACCTCTGCAGGCCTGGCGGTGTGACATTGGTACGGCCATGTTTCGATAATATCCATCTCGGCATGTTTGGCAGTTCACGCCTGCAGTGTTATGTCGACAGTTTATGCACACGCCACCAGACTTTTTGCCTGAATTTTCGTACAAACTGCTACTAAAAATGCACTTGTCGGAGTGAAGATTGCAGTTACAGGCTGTAAAAGAGATATTACATCTAGCAAAATGAGTGATGATAGCATCATAAAACAATACCAGTAGCATTCTACTACATATTCAGTACATGGAATTTCATTGATAATCCAAAATGCCAGCCTGATAGCCCGAGAGCATTTTGATTCATAGATGGTATTTCCCCAAATGTCTGTAATGCACTTCCAACACAACAAAATCATAAGCACATTATTTTACAGCTTCAAGAGGCCACTTTCCCAGGCAGGTGGACAAATTTATTAAAAAGTCATCAGGGCTGCTAGACTTTGATCAATATCAGAACATTAATGAATGATCATCCAGTAACAGTTTAGGGGAACAACGCTGTCATTGAAGATGGCCATCATGATTCACATCCATTTTCAAGGCCCTTCGCTGATCATAAAACAATATGAAATTTGTTTTCTTGTCTGTAAACTGTAAGTGTGGAATTTAAATGATGGAAAGCCAGACACAAAGATTTTCCTGATGGCAAGCAAGACATATTTTAGCCCTAAGCAAGTTTTTGGATATCAGACTTAGTAAGTACTACAACATTCATATTTGATAGATTCATATTGATGTAAACAGAGGGATTAAGAGACTTAATCCTATGTGATTGACCCGTTAGTTTGTCTGTAACACCGCTGGGAAGAAGTAGGTACCACAATGAGCTTTACGTAAGAAAGGTTGGTCTCAGGTTGAAAAACTTAGTCCAAATGCCAACAAAATTATCTCAAAATACTTTTTACATCATATTCAATCATTATTAGCAAGGAATAAAAGAACTTACTCCCTGTTATTAGCCAAATGAGGTGAGAATCGTAAATTGTGATATCTTGGCCCTGGATGTTAGGCAATTGATAAGAGTTATGAAGACCTATCACGATGTACTAGTAATTGAACACAGTGGTTTTGATTTTGCTTAGCTCCAGGGAGTCTTGTCGGATTGCGCAGCGGCATCATCGATGTAGACAACGCACTCCGCAGTTATTCATCTCAATATTTACTTTTACTGGTTTATCGGCCATGGCCATAACAATGTAGTAATGCGCCTCTTTTCCTTCAAAAATGGGATGGCCGCAACATAACAAAATTGAGCAAACAACAATCATCATTATTTGCAGGCAGCTTATTGTCAAGACAATTGAAGTGTGGATCAATTAGTGTTAAAACACCTCATCACCATTCATTTTTATCTCTGTATAGAGGTTAATTAATGGTCTAATTTGTTTGGCTTGGCATAGTAGCTTTAAAAAGGAATTACTATTCTTACTGTAAAACAAAAGTGTGGAAACTCAAAATTCTGTTTGCTTTTTTGACCACATAATTAAGCAATTTTTGTGAGTTTTCAAGTGTGGATTATTTTCACTTTTTTTTCACAGACCACAGAGGAATGGCTATATGCGAGGCTCTTAATTATGGCTCTCAAGTGGTTTGGCTCTTCGCACCTTGCCCAGATGATATTAGGATGTAAGGTAAAACTACAGAGAGTTTTGCACTGGGCCTTTTCCAAGTATCGGACTTGTAGCATATCTGTAATGCTAACCTGGTTGCACAAAAAATAGTTGTCGCTATCTATTTACCGACTTTCACTTCTAAATGTGGCCAGAAGCAATTACTCTCATGAGAATTTGGAATTACTAAAATTTGACCGACAGGAATTTTCATATTTATCACTTTTGAGGTTTTTACGTTCTTGAATAACCAATAAGGAGGATTTTGACCAACAAACTAGCTTTTAGAGTATTTAAATTGACAAGCAGACTCATTAATATTTTTGAGGCCCTTGGAATTAATGAAAAAATTAATATTGGTGTGAACCATAAACCAATGTATCCTATTTTGAATATAAAGGCTGAAAGAATTGCTAAACATGACCAAACATAGAATCTTCTGTTGGTGCTTGGGTGCCAAGCGGCATGTAAGGATCTCAAAAATTAATTTTTTTGAAAGAAAGTTGCAAAATATGAATCACATGGAAGTAGAGGAAAAAGCTACATTTAAAATATAAACTGTCAAGTGGCTTGCGTTTGGTGAACATCCAAAATTTTTGTCACTTTAATGAATCCTCTATCAATTGTTCCATCTACTTGAAGTTGCAAGTGCCTGATGATATAATAATTCAAATTTTAATATCAAAATCTGTCAAAAGATAATTGTAGTTAGGATTAAGTGAGAGTGACTAAAATGAAAAAGATACATACCAACGCATTCATTAGCGTCCTTGTTGGTTGCCTGGCTCCATGGTCGATCAAAGTAGAAGTCCTTACACCTGTCGCAGTCTGCACCAGCTGTATTGTGCTGACACTCACACTTTGTCTGTCCCATGGTATCCGTACTGCACTTGCTGGCGTGGCCATTACACTTACACCTTCCACCGAGAATTAGCTCCGACAGTGAGTAGTAATTGTCCTCACGCTCTGTTACCAGCTCATTAGGCGAACTCAGACGGTGGAATACTACCTTAATGTCTGTCACAGTTACCCAGTCTTGTAGAATAGGGCTGTTGTCGAGGTTGTGAGCCGAAGGTCTTCCTTCTGCTAAGGAGAAGGCAATGCGTTTGTTAGTATATGGGTTAGAGTTGCTGTACTGGTTTTTACAGATGGCGGCCTGCTCGTTAGACTTGAGAATAATTCCATTCTCCTCCATGTTATACATATCCTCGCATTCTGAGGAGTAGTACTGTAAAGGTACCCAACGACGTCCGTTGTCTGCACTCTTATAAATCACCATAGATTCCGGTAGCTTGTTACAGAAAGGTAATATGATGTAGGAGAGGAGGTATTTCTTGCCGAGAGAGATTGTTAAGGTGGCGTTGTTTAATGTAGAAGAGTCGTTGAAAATCTGTGAAACCCAGCATGATTTCTGGTTAGAGTCTACCACATAGTTAGCCGGATTCATCCTCTCGATGTGATTGGAATCGCAGATGTAGCATTGTCTCATTTCTCCGCCCAGAGGGCTGGCTACACGGTTGCAGTAGCGGTTTGGGGGTGTACCACACGTCGATGTGGCCTCTACCTGCTTTCTTATTGCAAAGTTACCGAATTCTGAAACGTCACATTTTCTTGCCTTTCCTCCCACGCCGTAGCATGGATTAGTGTCAGGTATTCCATTTCTTTGCGCCTCGGCCGCCCTCCTGTAAGCAGCGTTAAAACTCGCTGATCTCTGATAGCTCAAACTTGGTGTGTCTCTATTGTTCGCACCGTCTCTCTTGCCGCATTCCGACAATGTCAAAAAAGTCACCAGCGGAATTACGAACTGATGAAATCTAGTCATTTTGGTGATTATGCTATTCTTTTTCCTGATTAAGATATTACCTTATTTGTGTTGTCTTGTCGAGTAGAACAGAGTAAATCCAATATTAAGCGGATTATCCTTATTCGTTGTAATATCCACAGTTGATTTTCTAAAAACTTCTAATGCGAAATAAATTTTTTTGAAGTTTTATTTTCTTAAATTACAGCAGGTGTGAAAGTTATGTCTATCAATTTAGATCCTTATCAGTCTGGTTATATCAACTGAAATGATAGATAAACACAAATGATACAAGCCATGTAGTTTTCTGCATGAAAGGGTTTCCATCAATCACTAGCTCTGATTGGCTTAGCTTATAAGAGGCGGTGCTTATCTGATAAT
>ERZ1740072.1203-NODE-1203-length-10088-cov-5.815808_pt1 | contig 10088 bp, 8 predicted proteins | sample MGYA00581733_ERZ1740072 | MGnify/ENA primary metagenome ERZ1740072 (study PRJEB43018, sample SAMN04849741) | marine metagenome | isolation source: floating plastic debris | place: Pacific Ocean | collected 2008-08-30 | study: EMG produced TPA metagenomics...
CATATCGACGGGGTGTCGATGGCCCGCGCGCTGGTCGCCAACCCGGACCTGCCGCAAATCTGGGCCGCAGGGCATGATCTGCCGCCCGCACCCTGCCCTTGTCCAAACTGGCCTCAACCGCGCCTGAATATGACCGCCCCTGGGTGCCAACACCCGCAGCCGAACCGCTGGCAGATGTCGTCAATGTCGATCCCATCGACGGGCTGAAAGCACTGCTTGCCAGCCCCAACTACGCCTCCAAAGCTTGGGTGTTTGAACAATACGACACCATGGTCATGGCAGACAGCGCGCGCACCCCCGGCATCGGGGCCGGGATCATCCGGATACACGGCACGGAGAAAGCACTGGCTTTCACGTCGGACGTCACCCCACGCTATGTGCAGGCCAACCCTGAAATGGGCGGCAAACAGGCCGTCGCCGAGGCCTATCGCAACCTCACTGCAACGGGCGCGACACCGCTGGCCACCACGGACAACCTTAACTTCGGCAACCCTGAAAAACCTGAAATCATGGGCCAGCTGGTCGGCGCGATCAAAGGGATCGGAGAGGCGGTCGCCGCGCTCGACATGCCCATCGTGTCAGGCAACGTCTCGCTTTATAACGAAACGGACGGCGCAGCGATCCTGCCGACACCAACAATCGGGGCCGTGGGTCTTATTGCACATCCGGACGACATCATCGGCTGCGATGTGCGCGAGGGACATTTGGCCGTGCTGATTGGCGACAGCCAAGGGCATTTGGGACAATCCGCTCTCCTGCTCGAGGTCTTCAACCGCGCCGAAGGCGACGCCCCCGCTGTCGATCTGGATGCAGAAAAACGCAATGGCGACTTCATCCGGGACAACCGCTCCCTGATCAACGCCTGCACCGATCTGAGCGATGGCGGACTGGCTATGGCCGCGTTCGAAATGGCCCAAGGTTCAGGCGTGGGTGTTGCGCTGGACAGCAGCGACACCAGCATCCTCTTTGGCGAAGATCAGGGGCGCTACCTCGTAGCCTGCAGCTTTGACAAGGCCGAGGCATTGGTGATTGCGGCGGGTCAGGCTGGTGTTGCAATCCAGACCGTCGGCAAGTTCACCGGTGATACTGTATGGATGGGTCAGTCCAGCGCCCCCTTGGCAGACCTTTCCGAAACCTACCAGACCACTTTCGCAGACGCCTTCGCCTGATCTTTAGGTCGGAGAGTTCCGAAGCGCCAAACAAAACGTGGAGTGCGCCGCAAGGCGCTCCTTTTTACAACATCCGCAACAGGCGATCCCGTTCGCCCACATCATCGCGGCGTGAAATGACAGCCGCCAACTCTTCCAGCGACGCAATGGAATGGCCGGCACGAAAGCTGTCCACATGGGGCAACATTGCCGATATCCCGCGCGCCTTGGGGGCAAATTCATCCCAGCGCAGCAACGGATTGATCCAGATGAGACGGCGCGCGGACAAATGCAGGCGCTGCATCTGTCGGGCCAGATCGCCCGGATCGCCCCGGTCCAGCCCATCCGTGATCAACAGCACAACCGCCCCCTGCCCCAGCACCCGGCGCGACCACTGGCGGTTAAACGCCTCAAGGCAACTGCCAATGCGCGTGCCCCCTTCCCAATCCTGCGCCTCTGACCCCGCCGCACGCAATGCGGCATCCACATCACGAGTGCCCAGATGACGCGTGATGTTGGTCAGTCGCGTGCCAAAGGTGAACGCATGCACCCGCGCCCAGCCTGCGCCCTTCGCATTCGCTACGCTGTGCAGGAAATGCAGCACGACACGGGAATACTGGCTCATCGAACCGGAAATGTCGCACAGGACCACAAGATTGGGATAGCGCAGTTTGGGCTCAACCCACTTCAGGTCGCGCATCTCGCCGCCAAAGCGCATCGCGGCACGCAAAGACTGCGCGCGATCAATGCGCCCACGATGAGAGAGCCGCGAGCGCCGCGACCTCATCGGGTCAACGGGCAGCGACATGCGCGCCAACATTGCCTTGGCTTGCGCCATCTCCTGCGCGCTCATCTGCTCGAAATCCAGAGTTTTCAGTTGTTCGACAGCGGAAGTCGTCAGTGAGGCATCCATATCGATCTCGGTGCCGGGCGAGTCCTCCTCCGGTTCGGGTTCCGAAATCGTCTCTCCGTCCAGCAGCGCCTCTGCCGCCCGTTTCTCCGCCGCTTGGGCGATACGATCTTCCTGCACACCGCGCACTGCAGGCAGCATCGCTGCCATCATATGTTCCAGATAGCGCGGGTCTCGCCAATAAAGACGGAAGATTTGCGCAAACACTGCGCGATGTTCCGGGCGCGACACGAAACACGCATGCAGCGTCCAGTAAAAGTCCTGCTTCTCCGTGAACCCCGCGGCCCGCACCGCATCCATCGCATCGATCAGACGGCCCGGACCGATGGGCACGCCTGCGCGGCGCAACGCGCGCGCAAAATGGGTGATGTTGCCGGCCAGTTTGGGATTGTCCGGAATTTCAAGATCGGTGAATTGAACCATTAATCGGCTTGTTTCAACTCAACGGAAATTTCGTAGTCACGCAAAATCGGGGTCAGCAGATTGCGCTGCACCAGCAGATACACGCGATCGCCTCGCTGACCTTTCAGGTCGTAGTAAACAGCGCCCGATCTTGTCGAGACCTCCTTGATCAATTCGTCACGCGCATTGAAGATTTTGACAAACGTGGTCTGGCCCGACACGAGGCGCAGTTTCACCTCGTGCTGGCCAATCGTCCCGGGTGGAAAATCTACCACATACCAGTCAGAATCCCATGTCCCGTCAAAGTCATTTTCCGAGATTGTGCCGCTTGCCACCTGCCCGACAGCAAGCGGTGTGGCGGTCTCCTTGGATCCATTCGGTTCTTCTTCCTTTGTGTGCAAAGTGTTGGAAACGGGCGCGTTTGACCCGGCAACCGGCGTTTCCTTTTTCGAGTCGGATACAGCCGTGTCTTGATGTTGACCTTCCGCGGCCAATGACTGTCTGGTCGCCGTCTTTTCTGGCACAAACAACGTCACCGCAAGAAATGCCGACCCAACGATGAAAACCAACAAACCCGCGGAAGAACTTTCGAATTTCAACCCGAACAATTCTATCTTGGCCGCTCCCTGTGGCTTGGGACGCAGCATCATATAAAGACCCGCACAGGCAAAAAGACCCCCTGCGACCATCAAGGAGCTCATGCGCGTCGTGCTAATTGGTTCAAATTCCATGTATCAAATCTCCCGAACGCACGTTAGCACACAAGTAAGACGTGTCACGCAGGTTCCAGACTGGCCTTTGCTTCATCCAGAATACGCTTGGCCTCAGACCCCTGCAGCTTCTGGATATCGTCCTGATATTTCAGGATGGCACCGAGCGTGTCGGCAATCACCTCGGGGCTCAGCGTGATGACATCCAGTGCCAGCAGGCATTTGGCCCAGTCGATGGTCTCGGCAACACCCGGGTTCTTGAACAGGTCCTCCTGGCGCAATCGCTGCACAAAGGCGACCACTTCGCGGCTCAAACTGGCCGCCGCTTCCGGTGCGCGTGCGTTCAGGATATCCATCTCGCGCTCAAAGTCCGGGTAGTCGACCCAGTGGTACAAACAGCGGCGCTTGAGGGCATCATGAACCTCGCGTGTACGGTTTGACGTCAGAATGACGATGGGTGGCTCAGGGGCCCTGATTGTCCCCAACTCCGGGATCGTCACCTGAAAGTCGCTGAGCGCTTCAAGCAGAAATGCTTCAAACGGCTCATCCGTGCGGTCCAACTCGTCAATCAACAGGACCGGGGCTCCGGCCTCATCCGGTTGCATCGCCTCAAGCAGCGGACGTTTGATCAGATAATCGTCCGAGAACAGTTCCGTCTGGAGCGCTTTGCGATCCGACCCGCCCGCGGCCTCTGCGGTGCGAATGGCCACCATTTGCGCCGGAAAGTTCCATTCATAAACGGCCGAAGACGCGTCCAGCCCTTCGTAACACTGCAGGCGGATCAAACGCCGTCCCAGCCCGGCACTCAGCGCCTTGGCGATCTCGGTCTTGCCGACGCCCGCCTCGCCTTCCAAAAACAGTGGCCGGCCCAGTTTCAGGCTCAGGAACACAACCGTGCCCAAGGCGCGATCGCAGACGTAACCTTGTGCGCCCAGCATGGCCTGCACTGCGTCAATCGATGGGGGAATGGGCATTTTGCGTCCTTCTTTCATCCATCCAAACTGCATCACGGCGCATCGGCGTCAAGCCCTTGCCGCGCGCGCGCGTTGACGGAATTTTTCCAAACTGGCATGGTTTGCAGGCACATGTGTGAAACATGACGATCCGGGATAACGAGGTTTGGGCGATTGCGCAGCCAGACCCACAAGAGGCGGCAAAACATGTACCCAATTTCTGCCGCGCAAAAAGCAACCCCGCTGCGCGATAGCACGCCAAGGACCCCTGCGTGAGCCATGTCGTTATCACCACGATGCGCAACGAGGGTGCATTTTTACTGGAATGGCTGGCTCATCACCGCGCCGTTGGGGTGGATCATTTCGTCGTGTTTTCAAATGATTGCGACGACGGCACAGACACGATGCTGGACCGGCTCGCCAATTTGGGTTGGCTCACCCATGTGCGCAATGATGGTCCCTATGACGCCGCAGGCATTCAGTTTACCGCCCTGAACCTTGCCGCCAAACTCGACGTGGTGCGCGCCGCAGACTGGATTTTGGCAATGGATGTTGACGAATTCGTCAACATTCATACCGGGGATGGCACATTTGCGGCCCTGCACAACGCCCTGCCCGAAGCCTCGGCAATCACGCTGACATGGCGGCTTTTTGGCAATAACGGACAAGTGCGCTACAGCGACCGTCCGGTCACAGAAACCTTTGACTCCGCCGCCCCGGAAGTCCTGCACTGGCCGTGGCGGGCATCCATGTTCAAAACGCTCTATGCCAATGATGGGACTTACAAGAAACCCGGCGTGCATCGCCCCCGCGCGCCGAATTCGGACACTGTCAACAAAGCGCGCTGGTACGACGGACACGGTCGCGCACTGGACAAGCAATTCCAGACCAAGCGCATCTTCTCGACCTTTGGCCAACCCAACTATGGGCTCGTACAACTCAATCATTATCCGCTAGGCTCGATTGAAAGCTATTTGCTCAAAGTAGATCGGGGCCGGGTGAACCGGACGGACACGACCTTGGGGGCTGACTACTGGGTCGAACGGAATTTCAATACGGACAAGGACGCCTCGATCCGGCGTTACGATAGCCCGCGGGATGCCATTCTCACCCAATTACGCAGCGATCAAACGCTGGCCGAACTGCATGAGGCCGCCGTGGCTTGGCGCAAGGCAAGGTTCGAGACGTTGATGGAACAAGAACTCTATCGTGCTTTGTTCGGACGCTTGCTGATGACGCCACCTGCACAGCCGGTGTCTGCCAAAGCCGCTCAATTCCTGCACCAGTATGGGCGTAAAGCCGCGTCAGAGACGTCTTAAGAGGCGAAACAAGCGCAAAAGTCGCTCAAAGTCTTCTTATTTTCGCCGTATTGCCCATCTAGCAAGCAGTAAACCCGCGCAACGCACTGCGGGAATAAGAGGTATTGCGATGCAGGACGCAGATACGAGTTTCAATCCAGACGTCGCCGATTTGTCTCAGAACGAATGGCAGGCGGCGGTCCGCGCCGTCGCTGAAGAGCACGGCTTTTTCGAATCCCTTGGCAAGAAACACTTCGCAGCACATGTGCGGCGTGGTGACACCCTGATTGTCAGTTTTGAAAGCATCCAGGGCATGCAGGCGCTCACCTCCGGGGCTGAGCCACTGGGTTGGACCTTTGTCCGGCAGCAGGATTGGTCGAGCCTATGCATTGCCGCAGATGGTGACACCTGGTTCCGCGACGCGGATGTGATCGGCTTGTTTGACCGGCTGGTGGATGACGGGTTTTTTGACGAATTTGAGACGGTGCTGTTTTACGGCGCAGGCCCATGTGGCTATGCCGCGGCCGCGTTTTCCGTGGCCGCACCCGGAGCGCGCGTGTTTGCGGTTCAGCCGCAAGCCACGCTTGATCCCCGCATGACGGAATGGGACAGCCGCTTCGTCGAAATGCGGCGTACTGACTTCACTGTTCGTTACGGTTATGCGCCGGACATGCTGGATGCCTGTGCGCAGGCTTTCGTGGTGTATGATCCGCACGAGCAGCTTGACGCGATGCACGCCACACTGTTTGCGACATCCGGGGCCGTCCCACTCAGAATGCCCCGCATGGGCGACACATTGCAAAGCGATCTGGTCCGTATGCGCATCTTGACGCCGATGCTGATCGAGACGGCGGACGGCACGCTGGACCAGAACGTGTTTGCCAAACACTACCGGGCGCGGCGGACCTTCCTGCCCTACCTGCGTCGACTGATGGCAGCCCTCGATGGCGCCGAACGCACCGATTTGACCTACTTGCTTGCCCATAACGTCGCCGAGCGGATCAAGGCGCCGCGCTTTGTCCGCCGCCTTGCCGAAATCGAGGCTGCGCGCGCAGCAGCACAGCAATCAGACGAAAACAGCGCGCCGGACGCGCACGGGGGCTAGCACCTGCGCGCTCAGCCGTGCTAACGCGCTTGCCATGACGTCCCTCACGATTGCCCGCCCCGACGATTGGCACCTTCACTTGCGCGATGGCGCGATGATGCGCGCCGTCCTTCCCCACACCGCTATGCATTTCGCCCGCGCGATCATCATGCCCAATCTGGTGCCGCCGGTTGTCACGGGCGCGCAGGCGATGGCCTATCGTGATCGAATTCTGGCCGCGCTGCCCGAGGGTATGTCCTTTGAACCGTTGATGACGCTGTATCTGACCGAAGACACAGACCCCGACGACGTCGAAGCCGCCCATGCCAGCGGTCTGGTCAAGGCGGTCAAACTCTATCCTGCTGGCGCCACAACGAATTCAGCGTCCGGCGTGGCGGATTTTGGGAAAATCCGCGCCACGCTTGACCGTATGGCCAAGGTCGGCCTGCCGCTTTGCGTGCATGGCGAAGTGACGGACAGCGACATCGACATTTTCGATCGAGAGGCTGTGTTTATCGACCGCGTCCTTGACCCGGTGCGGCGCGCCACTCCGGGCCTGAAGTTGGTGATGGAGCACATTACCACATCGAATGCGGTGGACTATGCGCTCGCGCAAGATGACAGCCTTGGGGCTACGATCACGACGCACCATCTGGTCATCAACCGCAACCACATCCTCGCTGGCGGAATTAAACCGCACTACTACTGCCTGCCCGTGGCCAAGCGTGAATCGCATCGCCTCGCGCTGCGCGCAGCCGCCACCAGTGGTGAGGCACGGTTTTTCCTCGGAACAGACAGCGCGCCACATACGGACGCGAACAAGCTGCTTCCATGCGGCTGTGCGGGCTGTTTCACAGCACCCAACACCATGGCCATCCTTGCGCAAGTGTTTGAAGACGACGGGGCACTGGACAGGCTAGAAGGGTTCGCGTCTCACAATGGCCCCGCGTTTTATGGCCTGCCGGTGAACACGGACACGCTGACCCTGACGAAGAAGCCAACTTCATTACCCACGCATGTTGATACCGAGGAGGGGCCAGTCACGATCTTTGATCCGGGCTTTGATCTTCAATGGAGCGTGACATGATCTATCTTCATCTTGCCAAATAAACTTCCGCCCACTGCCCGTCAGGTGGCCTTGCCACCGAAAGAGGAAGCTCCTGCCCGCGCCACAGGCACCCCAACCGAAAGAATAGCACTATGATCCCCACCAGCTACCCAAGCCCCGAAGAAATGGCCCGCCTCACCGCCCGTATGCTGCTCGAGATCAAGGCCGTCCACTTCAATGCAGCAGAGCCATTCACGCTCGCCTCCGGCCTGCCCTCGCCCACTTACATTGATTGCCGCAAACTGATCAGCCACCCGCGTATTCGGGCAACGTTAATGGATTTCCTGACGGTCACCGTGATGCGCAACGCCGGGTTCGAGGCCTTTGACAATATCGCGGGCGGCGAAACCGCAGGCATCCCGTTCGCCGCCCTTGTGGCCGAACGGATGGCTCTGCCGATGACCTATGTGCGCAAGAAACCCAAAGGATACGGGCGCAATGCACGTATCGAAGGGGACATGAGCGAAGGCCAGCGCGTCTTGCTGGTAGAGGATCTGACCACCGATGGGGGGTCAAAACTCAGCTTTGTGGATGCGATCCGGGACACCGGGGCGACGTGCGGGCATACGGCCGTCATCTTTTACTACGGCATTTTCCCCGAGACGGAAAAAACGCTCGGCGATCACGGCGTGGCGCTGCACCACCTGTGCACGTGGTGGGATGTTCTGGCCGAGGCAAACGCCCAAGGCAGCTTTGACACAGACACGCTCGCAGGTGTCGAAGAGTTCCTGAACGACCCGCGCGCATGGCAGGCCGCACGCACGTAAACCTGGTGGATGAGAATCCGCGCAAATTCTGTCAGGGCTGACTGACACCCTGTGGACAGGCTGTGAGCGTTTGCAAAGAATCGGTGGATAACCCGCCTGTGCGCGCTTTGTGAATAAGACGATTCGAAGACATGAGCCTTGCGCGATGTGGTGACATCGCCGAAAAACCATACTATATCTTGTAAGACGTTTCTGGCTGGACAGACTTACCCACAGGCTTGTCCCCAGTTATTTCCCGATAGCGGGTGCGCGGGCGCTGTGACACCCCATCCGCACGATGGGGCTGAACAATAAAATGAGCAGGACAGGGTGAAATGAACGAGATTGCGGCGATCAATCCAACGGGTGTGGCGGTTCAGGATGCCGAGACGATGCCGCATTCCACCGAGGCTGAACAGCAGCTCTTGGGCGCGATCCTGACCAACAACGACATCTACGACCGTGTCGCGGCCATCAGCGGGCCTGACCATTTCTATGACCCCGTCCACGCCCGTATTTTCGAAATTTCAGCGGCCCGCATCGCCAAGAACAACCTTGCCAGTCCCGTTACGCTGAAGGCGTTCATGGAAGATGACGAGGGTCTGAAGGAACTGGGCGGGCCTGCCTATCTTGCCCGACTGGCAGGGGCCGCGATCAGCGCCTATGCGGTGCGGGACTACGCGCAAATCATCTATGACCTCGCCGTGCGCCGCGATCTGATCCAACTGGGGCGCGACATCAGCGCCAAGGCTGCCAAGGTCGAGGTGACCTCTGAGCCCAAGGAACAGATCGTTGAAGCCGAACAAGCGCTTTACAAACTGGCCGAGCAAGGCACATCAGAAGGCGGTTTTCAAAGCTTTCTCAAGGCTGTAACGGACGCTGTTAATGTTGCCAACGCCGCCTACCAACGTGAAGGCGGCCTCGCAGGTATCTCGACTGGCCTTACGGATATGGACAAGAAACTGGGCGGCTTGCACTCGTCCGACCTGTTGATCCTTGCGGGCCGCCCGTCCATGGGCAAGACGTCGCTGGCTACCAACATCGCCTTTAACATCGCCAAGTCCTACAAGCGCGGCCTGAAACCAGATGGCACCGAAGGCTCGATTCAGGGCGGTGTCGTGGGTTTCTTTTCACTGGAGATGAGCGCCGAGCAGCTCGCCGCCCGGATCCTGTCAGAGGCATCAGAAGTGCCCAGCGAACAGATCCGGCGCGGCGATATGACGGAAGGCGAATTCCGGCGTTTTGTCGATGCCGCCAAACAGCTTGAAGCCTGCCCGCTGTTCATCGACGACACCCCCGCAATCCCGATCGCACAACTGGCCGCCCGCGCGCGACGCCTGAAACGGACCCACGGGCTGGACGTGCTGATCGTGGACTACCTGCAGCTTGTGCGCGGCGGTGCCGATAACAGGGTGCAGGAAATCGCCGAGATTTCCATGGGGCTCAAAGCCATCGCCAAGGAACTGGCGATTCCCGTTATTGCGCTGTCGCAGCTGAGCCGTCAGGTCGAAAACCGCGAAGACAAGCGCCCACAACTGAGCGACTTGCGCGAATCGGGATCGATCGAACAGGACGCCGACGTGGTCATGTTTGTGTTCCGCGAGGAATATTACAAAGAGCGCGAAAAACCCGGTGATCACGATCTGGAAGCCATGGGCAAATGGCAGGAAGAGATGGAGCGCCTGCATGGCCGCGCCGAGGTCATCATCGGCAAGCAGCGTCACGGCCC
>ERZ1740072.1204-NODE-1204-length-10084-cov-6.226942_pt1 | contig 10084 bp, 7 predicted proteins | sample MGYA00581733_ERZ1740072 | MGnify/ENA primary metagenome ERZ1740072 (study PRJEB43018, sample SAMN04849741) | marine metagenome | isolation source: floating plastic debris | place: Pacific Ocean | collected 2008-08-30 | study: EMG produced TPA metagenomics...
TTTTCTCTTTTTTTCTTCTCCCTTTCTCTCTCCTCTCCCCCCCTCCCCCCCCCCCGCCCCCTTCTTTTTTTTTTTTTACCTCCCCCTCCCCCCCCCCCCCCCCCCCCACCAGCGCGTCCACCAGAGGTGGGCGCAAAACATCGTGCGCGCGCGACAGCGCGCTCAATCTGAGGACACCCGGGTCTGCGCCCACCGGTTGAGCCATGCAAGTGCGGCCAGCGACAGACCCAACACCACAAGAGACAGCACGCGGGTCAGCCCCCCAAGCCCGGATATGTCGATCAGAAACACCTTGGCCACCGCCAGTCCGATCACCGCAAGCCCGGCCCGGCGCAGCATGGTCGAGCTGCGCGCGAGCGATTGGTAAAACAGCGCAGCCCCGACAACGAGAAGCGCGACCGTGTAGCTGTAAAGCTCGGGCTGCAAAAACCCTTTCGAAAGCTCCATTCCCTGCGCGCCTTGCCACAGATGGCGCAGCGCAGCAAAGGCCCAGAAAGCGGAAAGCGCCACGGCAGCGCCGATCAAGCCGAGGCACAAGAGGCGGTAGCGCACGCGCCATGCGGCGAGGCCCAGCACGACGGCCGGCAAAAGGCAGGCCAGAAGCAGCGTGTGCAGGAGAGCCGGTCCCGCATCGTCCCCACCCCACCCCGTCAGGAGTGGTGAGAGCAAGGTCAAACCCAAAGCCAAAGCGCCAGACCCGATCAGTCCAAACACCGCCGCAAGGGCGGCGCGCACGATACCCATCAGGCCGCCAAGCCCTTGAAGGCGCAGCAACTGCGCGGTCATCAGGCCAAACCAGATTGTTGCATAAAGACCCATCGCCCAATGGGTGAAGTTGTTGTCCGTGCCCGTCATCTGCTCAAGCGCGCGGAACAACAAGAGCGACACCAGCGTCCCGCCCGTCGACCAGGCGGCAGTGTCCAGCATGACCGATGCACTCACCCGTGCCTTGCCGCTGAGCGCCCAAAGGGCAGCGACAAAAGCGGCCAGTGCGCCGCCATAGGCCAGCAAAATTTCCCACACCGGGGCCTCAAGCGCCCAAGGCAAACCCGGATCAGCGATCAGCCGGGCGCCCACAGCGATTACGCCGACGGTCACGGCCAGTTGCATCAGCGGCAAGTCAAACCGGCGATCCAGCAACGCAGCCACGAGCACGGTGATGGCCAGCGCGACCGTGAGTGCTGCAGAGGACAGGATCAGCACAAGGCCAAAGGAGATCGACGCCATCGCCGACAACACGAACAGGGACGCGCGCGTCTTGTCCGGCCCGTCCACTCGGGCAAACTGCAGCGCGCAAGCGACCATCACACCGGCCATCACCATCGCATGGAGCGCCCATGCATATGCGCCAATGACCTCAGCGGGTTGCCACGTCACCTCAAGCGCTATCGCGATTGCCGGAGCCAGAACCGCGGCCCCCAAGGCCCAGAGGACGCCAAAACCGGGGCGCAGTGCGCGCGCTGCCGCCACCACGCTCAGGCCAAGGCCAAGACCCCAGATCAGCGTGACGGCCATTGGAAAGTCGGCCTCGGCGCTTTCGGCATAGGCGGCCTCGAACGCGCGCAGCACGGCTCCACCCATCTGCCCTTCCAGCGCGACAACACCGATCAGCCCAAGCGCGGGCAACACGGCCATGTCCTGTAGCGCCGGTGCAGAGACCGACCACAAGGTCAGCGCGATGGCCAGAACGACCAAGCCAGTGACCCCGGGCCAAAAAGAATCCGCCCCAATGCCACTGGTCCAGATCAGACCAAAAGTGGCCGTGGCAACCGCGGCACATGCCAAAGCCGTTGGAAATCCGGGGCGCGGACCCGAAGGTTGCATTACCCAACCGGTGACAAGCAGACCGTCATGATCCGGCCAGATGCTGCGCGCCGGAATGAGAATGGCAAGGAAAGCGACGCCAATGACAAAGACCTGAAAGCCAACAGTCAGCCCTGTCCACCCACCCTGCAAAGTCAGCCAGCCCATGCCAAAGCCCAAAGCGACGCTGAGTGCTGACACCCAAGCCCACCGGCGCAGCGTGTCCACGGCAAGACCAACAGCCGTGACAATCCCGAAGTAGAGATAGAGCCAGTTGTTCGCAGGCACCGTACTACCCACGAGCAATGGCGCCACAAACGCCCCGACCACACCGACAGTCGTCAACAGCGGGCCGTGCAGCCAGCCCAGAGCCACGCCCAACAGGCCTACACTCGCCATGCCCGCAAACGCAACCTCGACCCCGATCAGATCATAAAGGAGGCGTGCCGCGGCGACAGCGCCAAACAGAGACACCAAACCGGCCCCCGAAAAAACGGAAGGGATGTAGGCTGTTGCGCTGTCCGCCCCGTCACCATAACGGCGGCGGATCACTTCGCCGGCGCCGATCAGAGCGCCACCAAAGCCAAGTGCGGCAAGCACGCGGGCTTTGGGCGGGAACAGATCGTTTTCCACCCCGTATTGCACAAGGAACAGCCCGGCCAGTGCAAGGGACAGGGCCGAGACTGCATAAAACCAGTTGGTTGCGAGCCATGAAAAGGCGATTTGCGCACGGTTTGGGCCACTTGGCACCGAAGGCGTTTCGGCCGCTTTTCGCGCCGCGACCACGCGGGCTGCGGCAGGTTCAGCGGCTGCGGTTTTGTCTTTGCTTTGTGTGCGTTTAGGAGGTGCTGCGGGCGCTTTGGCCGTATCCTCTTCAGCTTGCGTGGCCTCGGGCGGTGTCGCTGAAGGTGCAGCCATCAACCGCGCTATGTCTGTTTCAAGTGCGGCGATCCGGCGGCGCAGGCCCGACTGGGTCACCAGCAGATAAATCACACCGACCGGGATGGCCAGAACGACAAGGCCGAGCAACACTAGCATCGCTTCCATGATCTATCCTTTTGACTTCACGCTCAAAGTAAGGGCGTGCAGGCGTGATCAGAAGGCAAGGAATACCCCACCTTGCACGCAGGCGAAAACGGCACCTGATGCCCGTTTTTGATCAGTCGTTGATATGACCCCAAACGGCGGACATCACAACGGACCCTTCGCCCACTGCACTGGCCACCCGCTTTACCGCCCCCGCACGCACATCGCCCACCGCAAAAACGCCGGGACGCGATGTCTCGAACTGAGACTGCCCGCCCACTTCCGGGCCCGTGCGCACGAACCCGCGATCATCAAGATCCACCAACCCCGACAACCACCCGGTGTTGGGTGCGGCCCCCACCATCACAAACAGAGCCTTGGTGGGTATCATCCAATCTGCACCCTCCTTGCGGTTGCGCACTGTCACACTCTCAAGCACGTCATCACCGTGCAACGCCGCTACGCTTGTGCACAGATGAATGGTGATGCGGGGATGGCTTTCGAGTCGTTGCAGGAGGTAGTCCGACATTGAAGATGAAAGGCTTTCCCCACGCACAAGCACGTGCACGTGCCGTGCCGTGCGCGCAAGGAACATGGCCGCCTGCCCGGCCGAGTTCCCGCCGCCAATGATCGCCACGTCAGTGTTTTTGCAATAGCGCGCCTCGACATCGGTGGCGGCATAGTAGACCCCGCTGCCCTCAAGGTTTTCGAGGTTTTCAAGGTCCATGCGCCGGTATTGCACACCCGTTGCCACGATCAGCGCGCGGGCCGACACCCATTCTTCGCTGTCGAGCTGGATGTGGAACAACCGCTTTTCGCACTGCTCGAGATGGCGTGCGCGCACGGGCATGGCAAAGCGCGTGCCAAACTTCATCGCCTGCACTTCGCCGCGCCCGACAAGGTCACCACCGGAGATGCCCGTTGGAAAGCCCATGTAGTTTTCGATCCGAGAGGACGTGCCCGCCTGACCACCGATTGCGAGATCTTCGAGCACAACGGCGCAAAGGCCTTCGGCCCCCGCATAGACACCTGCGGCCACGCCAGCCGGGCCACCCCCGACGATGGCAACGTCAAACACATCTTCCTTGCGCAACGCCAGATCCAGGCCAAGTGCGACGGCAACGCCGCGCGGGGTGGGCGGATCAATCACCTGATGTTTGGCAAAGACAACTGCCGGGTGCGCGCGCTCGATCCGGCATTGGTTGGCGAGGTCTGATCCTTCGTCGCTGTCAATCTCGACCTCAACGAAAGGAATGCGGTTGCGTGCAGCAAAGCTTGCGATGCGGCGCACATCCCGGTCGACTTCACCCCCGATCAGCGTCAGCCCGCCTTCGGAGCGATCAAGCATACGGCGACGCCGCGCGGCGAACACGGTGATGATGATATCGGACATCTCCGGAATATCCGACATGAGTTTGAGCATCTCGTCGCGCGGCACGCAAAGCAGTTTGGTGTCGACCACGGCGCGCCCGCCCATCAACGTGCGCCCGCCGTTCAGAAAGGCCAATTCACCAAAAAACTGCCCCGGCCCCAGCGTGGCATTGCCATAGCGTTTGCCCGTGGCGGCATTGACCGCTTCGGTTTCGCCCTCCACCAGATAGTGGAAGGTGTCGATCCGTTCACCCGCTTTCTGGAACCATTCACCTGCCTCGACATCAAGGACGGTGCCCACCGTGTGCATCGCGCGCACATGATCCTCGCTGAGGGGGGTGCGCACCATGGTGTTCAGATCAGCTGCAAAGGTTTCCATAGATCAATCCTTTGTGTCGGTTGCTTTGGACGGGAACAGCCCGCCAAGCGCTTGTTTTACCAATTGGCGCGCCTTGGGCCGTTTGCCAGCCTCAAAGGCGAGAGGGCGACAGACTTCGATCGCGGCGACGCCGACACGCGCGGTGAGCGCGCCATTGACCAGCCCCTCGCCAAAGCGTCGTGAGAGTTTGCCAAGGATAGAGCCGCCCAGCAGCGGTTCCAGCATGTCATCGCCCACGGCGACCGCCCCGGTGGCCACCAGATGGGTCATTACCGCGCGCGTCAGACGCCAACTGCCCAGCAATCCACCGCGCCCGCCATAGACTTCGGCGATCCGCCGGATCATGCGCAGGTTGGCCGTCAGCGCCGCCACCACATCAGCAAGTGCAATGGGCACCAATGCTGTGACCGTCGCGACCTGGCGCGCGGCCGCTGCCACTTCGCGCTCAGCTGCGCGATCAAGGGGCGACAGCAGGGTCTCTTCGGCCAGCGCGATAAGGCCGGTTGCGTCCATCTGATCGCCACGCAAGTCGGCCAGGCGCGTGCGGCCCCACTCGGTGTCCGGGCGGGTCTTGTAGAGTGCAACGAGCCGGTCTGTCACGACACGCGCCGCCGAAAGATCCTGCGTTTCAAGGGCTTGGGAGGCGGCATGGCGCAGACCGTCAATCCGCGTCAGTCGGTTGAGCGCGGCAAGCTCGCGCAAGGCGATGATCAGCAGGATCAGAACGAAGGCGCCGATCAACCCGGCAAAGGTCCAACCGACAAGCGGGGAACGTTCAATCCAGCCGGTGACAAAATCCCATGCCGCCGCTGAGATGACCGCCGTCAGCAATGCACCCGCCACGGCCCAGAACAAGCGGGCCAGACCCGAAGGTTTGCGCGCCATGGTCCGCGCCGCCATCTGCATCGCCGCCCCCGATGGGGCGGGCAGATCATTGTCCGGAACTGGCGGTGCTTCTGTCACGGGCGGTGCCACGTCGCCTTCGAGGTCGATCAGAACTGGTCCCTTTTGCGCCATCACTCAGCCCCTCGTTTCCATTCCATGCGCATGTCTGGCAGCCCTTCGTCATTGCCTGCCCCATCGGTTTCTTCGACCGTTTCAAAACCGAGGCGCGCATAAAAGGCCTGCGCGTCTGTGTTGGCCTGAAAGGTCCACAGGCTTAGCCGAGCCGATTGCCCTTTCAGCAGCGCGATCAGGGCCGATCCGATGCCAGACCGGCGCGCATTCGCCGTGATGTAGAGGGCTTGGATATCTTCATTCTCGCACGCCACAAAACCGCTGACTTGTCCGCCACTTTCGCAGACGGTCACCCAGCCCTTGTCGATCATAATCCCCGCAAACCCTACATCAGCTGCCGGCGATTTTATGCTCGGCATCCACGGCGTTGTGTCGTTTAACTCTTACACTACGGCGCCCACCTTGCCCGCGTCTGTGCTGCGCGCCGGGCGCAAGTCCAACGCCCTCATAGTTTGTCTCCGATCAGGAACTCTGCGGCGCGGTCCATGCGCATATGCGGCGGGCCGTCGCCGGGACGCAAAGTAAGCGGAGCCGGGGCGAAGCGCATGACTTCGTAGTCTTCTTCGAGCCATCCATCGGCGCCCGCCTTGGCCGGTGCAAGAATGTGTGACGGATCGTCTGGCAAAGCACCGGGATAAAACGCGGCCTGTTTTCCTGTATCGAGCAACGTGCCGCGCACGACGTCCAGCGCAGCCCCCTCGTGGGTGATCGTTTCTTCTGTCGTGGCGCGCAAGGCGGCCAGCGCCAACGCCTGCGTTTCGGCCCCGGCAAAGCGGGCACGATCGCGCGCGTCCCGGGTCAGAGCCTCCATGATGCCTGTCAGACGGGCATGTTGAGAGTGGTGTAAATGGTCGGCCTTGGTGGCAGCAAAGAGTATCCGTTCCACCCGTTTGCCGCGGAACAGCTGCGTCAGGAACGCGTTTCGCCCTGGTTTGAAGGCCCCTAGGATGTCGGCCATGGCGGTGCGCATATCTTCGACTGCAGCGGGCCCGGAATGGATCGCGCCCAGCGCGTCCACCAGCACCACCTGCCGGTCGATCCGGGAGAAATGATCGCGGAAAAAGGGGCGCACCACTTGAGACTTATAGGCCTCGTACCGGCGCGCCATTTCGCGGCGCAATGAGCGGCGTGGCGCCTCACCCGGAGACAACGGCGCGAACGTCAGAACAGGCGATCCTTCCAGATCGCCGGGCAAGAGGAACCGGCCCGGTGTACAATCATAAAATCCCGCTGCGCGGGCCGCATGCAGGTAGTGGGTAAAGGCAGTGGCCAGCGTTTTGGCCTCCACTTCGTCTAGTTTGGCCGTTCCGTCCGCTGACGCCTCGGCTGTGCGGTACGCTGCACCAACGTCGCGCGTTGCAAGTCGGGCGAGTGTTGCTGCGGACCAGTCATCATAGCTTTGATCCATGAGGGCCAGATCCAGAAGCCATTCCCCAGGGTAGTCGATGATATCGAGATGTACGGTACGTGGGCCCTGCAGCCCTGCCAGCAGTCCGTTTGGCTTCACCCTGAGCGACACACGCAATTCGCTGACAGCGCGGGTGCTGTCAGGCCAGTGTGGAAGGTGCGCTGTCAGCGCACCAATATGCGCTTCGTAATCAAAGCGGGGGACGGTGTCGTCAGGTTGCGGTTGCAGATAGGCAGCGGCGATGCGCCCCTCGCTTGCTGCCAGCAGGTGCGGCATCCGCCCGCGGTCAAGCAAATTGGCGACAAGGGAGGTGATGAACACGGTCTTGCCCGAGCGCGCGAGCCCAGTGACCCCCAACCGGATCGTTGGCGTCCCCAAAAGGCCGGCACCGGCGTCGTAGATGCCTTGGGTCACATCGAGTACCCCGTCGGCGATTGTCGTCAGAACCACGTGGCACTTCTCCTTTGGCCTTGCGGTGTACATAAGGTGGACGGTCGCGCACTGCCAGATATGGTTGCAAGTAAGCGCAGTGCGGTGGCCGCCCGTCGGAGTTTATCTGGCAAGATGAAGAGGACGGTTCGGCTCTGGAGGCTCAATCCGGTTCTGCGTTGCCAGCTGCTGGCTTTGGCGGTAGGTGCACGCCCATGCCACGCTATGCGCTGAAAATCGAGTATCACGGGGGGCCCTTTGTGGGCTGGCAACGCCAGATCGAGCTGTCTTCGGTGCAGGGCGCGATTGAGGATGCGCTGGCGAAACTTGAGCCGGGGCCCCATACGATTGCGGCTGCGGGTCGTACCGATGCCGGTGTGCATGCGCTTGCACAGGTGGCGCATTGTGATTTGGTCCGGGACTGGACACCGTTTCGCTTGTCAGAGGCATTGAATTACCACCTGCGTCGTTTGCCCATTGCGGTTGTCGATTGCGCCGTGGCCGACCCGGACTGGCACGCGCGGTTCTCGGCACGTGAGAGGCGCTATCGGTACCGCATCGTCGCCCGCCGCGCGCCTGTCACGCATCTCAAAGGGCTGGTTTGGCATGTCAAACAGGCGTTGGACATCGATGCGATGCGGGCCGGCGCCGCGCATTTGATCGGCAGGCACGATTTTACCACCTTTCGCTCAACCATTTGTCAGGCCGAAAGCCCGGTCAAGACGCTGGACCGTCTGGACGTGAATTTCGTGCAGGGAGAGCATGGGGTCGAAGTCCAATTAGACGTGCGCGCGCGGTCGTTTCTGCACAATCAAGTGCGCAGTTTCGTGGGCACTTTAGAGCGTGTCGGGGCGGGATCGTGGCAGCCGGACCAGGTTCGCGATGCCCTTGCGGCGCGGGACCGGGCCGCTTGCGGTCCGGTCTGCCCACCCACAGGCCTTTACCTTGCACATGTTGTTTACCCTGACGATCCGTTCGTGCCGAAGATTACTTAGTCTAGTTCCATCAGCCCAGCTCCGGCCCCGGTCGCGCGCGAGGCATCGCTGTCGGGCACATAGGTGCGTGCAGCAAGGTCCTGCATTTGACCAAATAGCGCAGAACTGATGGCCACCCGGGCGGGTCGCGTTCGCGCGCTGGGTTCGGTCAGGGACAAACGGACCCGGATCTCGGCTGACGTGGCCGTGATGTCTGCCTGACACGGCAGACTTGCAAGCCAACTGATCAGCAACGCGCGGCGCCCAGGGTCCTGTTCTGAAACACCAACCGGTTTTTCCGACACTGATGCGGTTTCGATCATCGCCTCAATCTGATGGGCAAGGTCCAGAACTGCGCTGGGATCAACCAGTGCCTCGGACAAAGGCGCCTCTGGCCCGGCGTCTGCCAGGTGGCGCGTCGCCATGGCGCCAAAGGCCAACGCCTGCGCGGGCGGTACAGCCGCCCCCGTTGCCGCTTTTACCGCAAGGGCCTGAATTTCAGTCCAAGATTTTTCCGTCATCCCAGCACCGGCAACCACCAATCATCCGCTTCAGGCGACAATTCATCCCCCAAGGGTGCCCCCTGGGCCAGAGTGATCCGGGTCCACAGGTCGGACTTGGGGTCAAACTTCGTCGCTCCAAAGAAGCTGAGCTTGCAGCGCAGCATATCAATGGGGCGACAGGTCGCAGCAATCAGATTGTCACGGATTTCGGCATAAGGGTAGCGCGCGAGCACTGCAATCCGGCTGCAGGCGTGGGCATGTTCGGGGTGGTCGGTCAGGAAGCTTGAAACGCTTTGATCCTGTGCCGGCAGGTCCACGTGCAGGGCGGCCACCCGGCGAGCGATGTCGAGCGGCGTTTCAAGTTCGGCCCCCGCATCGGCGAAACGGTCCCCCAGCCGTGGCTCCAGCTTGGCCTCGCTCACGTACCAGAACCGACGGCACATCGCGGGATCGTCGTAGTCCTGCGCCAAGGCCCAAGACCAATCCGCTTTGATCGCGGCGCGCAATGCCTCTGTCCCGGCGAACGGTGGGGTCAGGGGGCCAAAGGGATCACCCATGCATTCGGCGAGACCGTCCACTTCGTCCGGGAATGCCTCGAGCAGCAGCGCGACCAGCAGTTCCTGTAAGCGAGTGCTTTGGCTTTGGGCCGCTTGCCAGAGTACCTCGATCGGGGATGGGCCTTTTAATACGTCGAGATGCGGCAGGAAACCGGCCCATTCCTGTTCGAGGTCGCGCAGAACGGCGTCGTGATCAGGCGCGGGTACATGCCACTCCGAGAGATGCTGCGTGGCACGCGCGGCCAAGGCAGAAATCGAAGCGCGTTGTGCAGCGCTCAGTTCATCAAGTCCGCGCAAACGCGCAAAGGCAGTTTCGCGCGCGAGCATCCAGTTGTTGAGCAGAACGGGGTGAGTCACAAGGAAAGGGGCCATGCCAAGGCCTGTTGCATTGCCGACCCCAAAATGCCGTGCAAGCACTGGGTCAAGCGGCGCGCCACCAACATGCGCGACGAGGTCGAGCGTGAAATGGCGGATCATGTAGACGGCGAGCATTTCGGCTGCAAAGGGGCCGCTGAGGCCTTCGCGCGTTTCGATCAGATGGCGGTCCGCGATACCGAACTTGCCGTTGCCATAGACCGCAGTGGTGCGCATCAGATAGCCGATGTCGCGGATCATGG
>ERZ1740072.1206-NODE-1206-length-10071-cov-4.165335_pt1 | contig 10071 bp, 9 predicted proteins | sample MGYA00581733_ERZ1740072 | MGnify/ENA primary metagenome ERZ1740072 (study PRJEB43018, sample SAMN04849741) | marine metagenome | isolation source: floating plastic debris | place: Pacific Ocean | collected 2008-08-30 | study: EMG produced TPA metagenomics...
CGATGGAAGGGCTTGCCAGTCTGAAGCCTTCTTTTGCCATGATGGGCGAAATGGCTGGGTTTAATCAGGTCGCGGTGCAACGCTATCCTGAGTTAGAGAAGCTCGACTATCGTCACCATGCGGGCAACTCGTCGGGCATCGTGGATGGTGCCTCTGCGGTTCTGTTCGGCACGAAAGAAATGGGCGAGAAGCTTGGCCTCAAGCCGCGCGCCCGCGTTAAGCAAATGGCGTCGATCGGATCTGAGCCGGGAATCATGCTGACGGGTCCAACCGATGTGACTCTGAAAGCCTTGAAGAAAGCCGGCATGGATGTTGGCGACATTGATCTGTACGAGCTCAATGAAGCCTTCGCGTCTGTACCCATGCTGATGATGCACCTGCTTGGCATTGATCATGAGAAAATGAACGTCAATGGCGGGGCCATCGCAATGGGGCACCCACTCGGCGCGACCGGCGGCATGCTGCTCGGCACCATGGTCGATGAGCTTGAGCGTGCCGACAAGGAAACCGCTTTGGTCACCTTGTGTGTCGGCGCCGGCATGGGCACCGCGACGATCATCGAGCGCGTTTAAGGCATGGAAAAAGGGGCAGGCATTCCGATTGGGATCGGTGTTGGCGTCGCCATTGGCGCTGGCGTCGGGGCGGCCACAGGCGATATCGCGATCTGGCTTCCACTTGGGATTTCAATTGGTGCGGCGCTTGGCGTCGCATTCTCGGCCGCGGCCTCTGAGTCTGAAGAAGATAACTCTGACGAGGGCGAAACGCCCCGCAAGGAATAAGTAAAATGAACCTCGAAACATTCTCTTTCGATATTGATGCAGACGGCATCGCGCACGCGATCTTCGACGTGCCCGGCCGCAGCATGAACACGCTGACGGGCAAAGCCGTCGCAGACATTATTGCGATCACCAATGAAGTGGCCAGCAATGACACGATTACCGGCCTGGTGATCTCGTCCGGCAAACCGTCCGGCTTCTGTGCAGGCGCTGACCTTGGCGAAATGAATGAAAGTGCTGGCGGTGGCAAACCTGCTGCGGAGCTTTCTGAAGCCGAACTCAAGGCCCAGCAATTTGAGCGTGGCTTTGCGCTCAACAAGACGCTGCGCGAGTTGGAAACCTGCGGCAAACCAATCGCGGTCGCATTGGACGGTCTCGCACTTGGCGGTGGTCTCGAAGTTGCGCTGGCGGGGCATTACCGCGTCGCCGCGAATGACAATCCGAAAATCCAGTTCGGTCTACCGGAAGCCAAGATTGGCCTTCTGCCGGGTGCTGGGGGCACGCAACGTCTGCCCCGTTTGATCGGGGTGCAGGAAGCGCTGCCGCTAATCCTGCAAGGCAAGAGCTTTAACGCTGAAAAAGCCCATAAAATGGGCGTTGTGAACGAACTGGCCGCCAAAGCGGACACAGTTGCGAAGTGTAAGGCATGGATCAAGGCCAACCCGGACGCGAAAGCCCCTTGGGACGAAAAAGGCTTTAAAATGCCAGGTGGGGTCGTCCACCGTTCACCAGGTGCCGGACAGGTCGCGACTATGTCGAACGCCATGCTGGCGGCCAACACTTATGGCAATTACCCGGCTCAAAAGAATATCCTGTCCTGCGTCTATGAGGGCACCCAGGTGCCGATTGATGCCGGCCTGCGGATTGAAACCCGTTACTTCATCAACACACAGCAGCGTCCGGAAGCGAAAGCCATGATCCGCTCGCTCTTCCTGTCGATGCAGGAATTGTCCAAAGGCGGCAACCGCCCAGCCGGTCATCCAAAGACCGAGTTCAAGAAAATTGCCGTTATCGGCGCCGGTCTGATGGGCGCAGGCATTGCTTACGTCCAGGCCAAGGCGGGCATTCCAACCGTCCTGGTCGACATCTCGAAAGAGAATGCCGAAAAGGGCAAGGACTATTCGCGGCGCCTGGTTGAGAAAGACCTGTCGCGCGGAAAGACCACGCAAGAGAAGGGCGACAAGCTGCTCGACCTGATCACTACAACGGACTCCTACGATGATATCAAAGGGGCTGACCTGGTTGTTGAAGCCGTGTTCGAAAATCCCGAGCTGAAAGCCAAGATCACCAAAATGGCGGAAGACGTGCTGAGCGCCGACGCGGTATTCGGGTCGAACACATCGACGCTGCCTATTACCGGTCTTGCAGAAGCCTCCGCGCGGCCGGAGAACTTTATCGGCATTCACTTCTTCTCACCGGTTGAGCGGATGGGTCTGGTCGAGATCATCACCGGCGAAAAGACCAGCGAAGCCACCCTCGCCAAGTCGATCGACTATGTTCTGGCCATCCGCAAGACGCCGATCGTCGTGAATGACAGTCGCGGCTTCTACACCTCGCGCTGCTTCGGTACCTATACCCAAGAGGGCATGGCGATGCTGGCGGAAGGCATCAAGCCGGCCATTATCGAAAATGTCGGCCGTCAGTCCGGCATGCCAATGGGCGCTCTGGAAGTATCCGACTCTGTTGGTCTCGATACCGCGTTGAAAGTCGGACGCCAAATGGCGCAAGCTGCAGGGATCGATTATGACTCCAATGAGCTTGGTCAGATGATGGCCTGGCTGGTCGAAGATCAGGGCCGTGTCGGTCGCAAGGCCGGCAAAGGCTTCTACGACTATAATGAAAAGGGCAAGCCATCGCGCCTCTGGCCGGATCTCAACACACGCATTGATGTCACTGTTGATGAATGCCCGCCTGAGCTGAAAAAGCACCTGACCAATCGCTTCCTGGTGCGCCAGGCGGTTGAAGTCGCGCGCTGTTTCGAAGAAGGCGTGATTACGGATGCCCGTGATGCCGATATTGGCTCCATCCTGGCATGGGGCTTTGCGCCTTATACCGGTGGCTGCGCCTCTTACATGGATTTGATCTGGGGCATTCCGGAGTTTGTCGCTGAGGCAGATGCCTTGGCCGAGAAATATGGCGACCGGTTCAAAGTGCCGCAGCTCCTTCGTGACATGGCGGCCCAGGGTGAGACCTTCTATTCACGCTTTCCACCCGGGGGCGTGAAGGAAAAAGCGGCGGCCTAAGCGCACTGCGAAAAATAGAAACAAAGGGACAAGATCTAATCTTGTCCCTTTTTGTTTGTGTTAACCGCGCGCGCGCATCTTGGGGAGACGAGGAGGGGCAATCCGGACTGAAGGGGAGTCAAACCATAGGAATGCTCTGATGAACCGCAAGATGCTAACCGTGACGCTCTGCGTCGCGCTGCCAATTTTGACGGCTTGTGCCACCATTAATCGTGGCACAAGCGAAGCGTTTGAAGTCCAAACCACACCTTCGGGCGCCACCGTCACTACAAGTCTGGGGAAAGGCTGTGCGCCGACCCCTTGCATTATTCCCAATGTCCGACGGGAAGCTGATTTCAAAGTTACGATCAAGAAAAAGGGCTATAAGCCGATGTCCTACAAAATCACCCATGTCCGGGCCGACGGGGGCGGCGCCAATCTGGCGGGAAATGTTATATTCAGTGCCGGCATGGGGGCTGTCCAGGATGCGAATAATGGCTCCACACAGGCGCTCGCACCAAATCCGCTCATTGTTTCATTGGAACCCGTACACGCAGGACCAAAGCCGGTCGCTCAAATCGTTGATGAAATTTACGATAAAGCGGTGGGACGCGAAAAATAGACGCTGATCCCAAACAAAAAAAGACCGGAGCCAGAGGCTCCGGTCTTTCCTGTAGCTTAAGCGCCCTCGTCAACAATAGGCGTGAGAAGGATCTCAACGCGACGATTGGCAACGCGGCCTGCTTCAGTGGCGTTATCGGCAATAGGCTGGGTTTCACCCATACCGATGGCACGCAGACGGACGGACTGCACACCACTGTTCACCAGGTAAGACTGCACCGAGTTCGCGCGCCGCTCAGACAGAGCCTGGTTATAGTCATCTGCGCCATCAGAGCTGGCATGCCCGACCACATCGACCGCAGTTTGCGGATATTCGATAAGGGTCGTGCTGACATCATCCAATGGAGCATAAAAGTCGCCTTTGATCGCAGCGCTATTGACATCAAAGGTAATGCCGGACGGCATTGTCAAAGCGATTTGATCGCCGACACGTTGCACTTCGATGCCCGTGCCTTCTGTTTGGCGACGCAACTCTTCTTCCTGCTTATCCATATAGACCCCGACGCCAGCACCCGCGAGGGCTCCAACGACAGCGCCAATGGCCGCATTTCGTTTGTCATCGCCGCCAGCCATCATACCAACGCCAGCGCCGATGATGGCGCCGCCAGCGGTGGTGCCGAGCGTACGATTTGAAACATTTTGACAGCCTGCAAGAAGCGCAGCTGCCGCGAGTACAGTGAGGGTGGATTTCATTTTGAAGCTCCCCAGTTGCGTGGCTAGAACGCCACCAGATGATGAATTCGCCAAGTGAATTAAAAGCAATCCGAATTGGTCTTCGGTCTATTGCATGAGTCGGCGACGATTTTTTGACTTACGAGTCAGGGCTTTATCCTTTTCAAAGGTTTCGTGAAAAATTTTCCACAATATCTGTACCCTAGATCGCGCTTTCTGAACTGAACGCAACTGAACCAAAGGCAACGAAAACAGGCGCAAATGCCTTGATTCAGCCCTGTTTTTGTTGCCCTAAGGCGCTTATGTGAAAGCCTGAAAGAGGAGTACTCTTATGGTTATGGGACTGGTATCGGCAGCGGCCATCGCCTTGGCGTTCGGACCGCAAATTCAACTCAGCCTGCAGGCTGTGGTCGATGATGCCGCTGGGCAAACACCGGCGATTGAAGAGGTGGTGACTGAGGCGTCGGAAACGACCGTGAAAGAAACACCAACCGTCTCCCTGCCCATCGAGACGATTGAAGAGATTGTGATCGAACAGGCTCCGATTTCCGAACCCGTTAAGGACGACCCGATGATTTCCGGGAACGACATCGCCGCCGAGGTCATACCGCAGGTTGATGACACTGCGCCGGTTCTTGCGACGAATGATCTTGTCCCCCAGAGCGAATGGCCAGCTATTTTAAGCGATGCCAGCGATGCTCTGGCCGCCGCCAGGACGGCGCGTGGGGATTTTATTCAGACCAATGCAGACCTCAGCGTTGTGAGCGGAACGTTCGCACTCAATCGGCCGGGGCGTATGCGGTTCGATTATGATGACCCGACACCGGTCTTGATCGTTTCCGACGGCACCACCGTTGCCATGGAGGATAGCGAGCTTGAAACCGTTGACCGTGGACCGATTGGATCGACGCCATTGGGTCTGTTGCTGTCCACGCGCCTGAATGTCGAACAGGACGTTGATGTGCTCAGGATTGCTCGGCGAGGCGAAGAAGTCGACATCACTGTCCGCGACACGAGCGGAGAACTCGAAGGCACCCTCACCATGGTGTTTGCGGGTGCGACTTATGAATTGATGGGATGGGTGACACGAGATGGCAACGACCAGAAAACTGAGGTCGATCTTATCAATGTCGAAACCAATATTCGCGTCGACCCGCGCCTGTTCCGCATCAATGAAGATGATAATGAGGAAGAAGAGCGCTGATTGAGATCAGATCAGAAAAAGCAATAAGCCGGATCGTTTGACACGATCCGGCTTTATTTTGGTCCGCGCACGTCCCCACGACTCACGTGAACTCTGGTCGAAACCCCAAGCAACTGCGATTGCCCAATTGATCGGCTTCGTTGGTTTTTACATACCAGTGGTATGTGGTGGGTCAACTAGAAATCGCATACTGCAATGGCGAAACGATCAAAACTAGATGCAAAAAAGACACGCGAAGATTTGATCGGCGCGGCGATGAGACAGTTTGAACAGCAAGGTTATGCTGACACGTCTATCAATGATATTTGTAAAGATGTCGGGATCACAAAGGGGGCGCTGTTTCACCATTTCCCGACCAAGCGGGATCTGTTCCTCGAAGTTTGGACACGCCTGCAAGTTGCAATGGATACCGAAGCGCGCGCGGCCGCGATTGAAGCCCGCAGACTGACTGATCCGTACAGCGCCTTTTTGGCCGGATGCGGCGTCTATCTGAAATTTGCGACGCGGCGGGATTATCAGAAAATCGTCCTCATTGATGGACCGGCCATTCTGGGGCTGCAAGGCTGGTACGAAAGCGATCATGATCTCGGCACGCAAAATGTCGAAGCCGGTGTCCGTTATCTTGCCAAGAAAGGCATCGTCGAGGAGTCCCGAGTGTCCGCTTTGGCCGTGATGATCCAGAGCGCACTGAACGGCGCTGGCTTCGCGCTTGCGCGTCACCAATCCGACGTCACGCCGGACGCAATCTATGATGCGTTCGAAGCGATGGTGAAAGGCCTGCGCTAGGCGCTCATCAAATCCGCGAACCGCTGGAACAGGTAGAAACTGTCCTGAGGACCAGGGCTGGCTTCCGGGTGATGCTGCACGGAGATGATTGGCTTGCCAGCCACAGCCAGACCCGAATTGGTGCCGTCAAATAGCGAGCGATGGCTTTCCTCTACTCCGTCCGGCAGGGTTGACGGGTCCACCGTGAAGCCATGATTCATCGACACGATTTCCACCTTGCCGGTCGCGAGGTCTTTGACGGGATGATTGGCGCCGTGATGGCCTTGCGCCATTTTCATCGTCTTGGCCCCGAGAGTCAGGGCAAGCAATTGGTGCCCGAGGCATATGCCCAGGATCGGGATCCCGCTTTCGACCAGGGCTTGCAATAAAGGTCCGGCACGCTCAAACGTTGCCGCGGGATCGCCTGGGCCGTTGGAGAGCACCACGCCATCCGGCTTCAGGGCCTGGATCGTCTCGAAATCGGTATCACCGTTCACAATTGTTGCGCGGGCGCCGACATCGGACAGATTGCGCAATATGTTCTTTTTGACGCCGAAATCGACCACGACCACATGTTTTTCCGGGCTGGATTGTTCGGAGAACCCGCTGCCAAGCGCCCAGAGGCGCTCGGAATGATCGAATTTTGCATCGGCATCGACATTTGCGGCCAGATCCGCCGCTTCCAGGCCTTGCCAGGCGCGGGCCGCCTGAACCAAGGCCTCCGTGTCGATCTCGCCTTCCGGGGCATATTGGATGGCACATTTCTGCATGCCTTGTTCGCGTATCAGGCGAGTCAGCGCACGCGTATCAACGCCGGACAGGCCGACAATGCCCTTTTTTGCCAGCCAGGCATCAAAATGGTCCTCCGCCCGCCAGTTTGAGGGCGGGGTGATCGCGTCGCGAAATACCGTCCCGACCGCTGCTTTTGCGGCGTTTACGCTGGATTCTTCGTGATCTTCAGGGTTTGCACCAACATTCCCGATATGGGGAAAGGTGAACAGAACGACCTGTTCCGCATATGAAGGATCGGTCAGAATCTCCTGATATCCAGTCATCGCCGTATTGAAACAAAGCTCGCCAACCGCAATGCCGACGGTGCCGGCGCCGATTCCGAGGAAAACCGTACCGTCCGCAAGGGCCAGGGCACCACTCGCCTGTCTGGTGAAACCGGATTGATTTTTGTCATTCATACCCTTACCTCCGTCTTTCCGCTGGACTCATATCCACTCTGCTGCCTTAACGGTTTCTCAGGCAAACGGGTGGCAAATAGGGTGCTGCGGCCGGGACCGTCAAGCGGTTTTGGAGGAGAAAGCGGCTTTTTGAGGCGTTCATATGGGTCAATTGGATCAAACCGTCCAAATCACACTAAGAAATCGTATCAACTCTGCGCTCGACAAAGCCGAGGCGGACGATGCGAATGGTGTTGTTGCGCAGACATTGCGCCTGGTGAAATGCGCCATGGATGATCGCGACGTGATCGCGCGCAGTCGAGGTGAATGCGACGGATGCGACGATGAGGTAATTGTCGAATTGCTGGAAACCATGGTCGCTTTGCGCGAACAGTCGATCAAGCAATATGATGATGCTGGCCGGGTCGTCGATGCCGAACGCGAACGCGAAGAATTGGTTGTGATCGCGAATTTCCTGCCGAAACCTCTGGCGGGAGACGCGCTCAACGTGGCGGAAGAAACCGTGGTGCGTGAATTACGCGCTCAGAAGCTCAAGGATGTTGGGCGCTGCATGTCCGCTTTGCGCGAAAAATATCCCGGCCAGATCGAGTGTGGCCCCGCCAGCAAAGCTGTTCGCGCTGCGATAGGCTAGACCTGACCCCCTGAAATGAAGCATGCTGCACCCAACCGAACGGGAGGGTGACAGAATGAAGTCGATTATTATTGCACTCGTGGCACTGATCGCTGGCGCGTTTATTGGCGGCTTTACCTATTACAGCTTTGTACCACCGCCGACGGATGTCATGGTGCGGGCTGCGGCGTTTGAAGGCGATCAGGATTATTTCTTCCAGAATGCGAGCGAGCTTTACCCGACCCGGACCGTGGCATCGTCCGAAGACAGCGCGCCCCTGCCGCGCGTGGAGGGGCAACTGGACGGGTTTACTTATGTTTATGAGGGTGAAACACGGCCGCTCGCCGATCTGTACACCGTTATGGAGACGTCCGGTCTGATCATCCTTCATGAGGGTCAAATTGTTCATGAATCCTATGGTCGGGGCGCAGATTCCGGCACGCGGTTCACAACCTGGTCCCTGGTCAAGTCGATCACATCGACCCTTGTCGGTGTCGCGGTGGCAGACGGCTTGATTGATAGCGTCGACGATCAATTGGTCAAATACCTGCCTGAGATTGAGGGCACGGCTTATGATGGCGTGACCATCAAACAGGCGTTGCAAATGTCGTCCGGCATTCGCTACGACCCGGATCTCTGGCAAGGCAAAATGGACGATACGATTGAGTTCATGACCCAGAGTGTCGTGATGGGCCGGACGCCGGCCTTTGATCTCGCCATTGCCTATGAACGTGAGCATGAGCCGGGGACCGTGTTCAATTACAATACGGCGGAAAGCCAGGTTCTCCTGGAACTGGTGCGGCGGGTCAGCGGCATGGATGCGGCGGATTATCTCGAACAGAGGCTGTGGCGACCACTCGGCATGGAACATTCCGGGGCCTGGATCATAGATCATCCGGGGTCAACCGGTGCTGAAGTGGGCGGCGCCATGTTCAATGCCGCGCTGCGCGACTGGGCCCGGCTTGGTCTGTTCATTGAACAGGGCGGCGTGTGGCAGGGAGAGCAGATCCTGCCGGCAGACTGGGTTGATCGCGCCACCGTCTCTGACGAGGCGCACATTCTGCCCGGCGAAGTCCACCCCAATCCCAATCGCGGTTATGCCTGGCATTGGTGGACATATGCGGATGGCACATTCACGGCGTCCGGTGCGAATGGGCAGACGCTCTATATCGATCGCGAGAATGACATTGTTGTCGCCCGCTCCAGTGCCTGGCCGGAAGGCTATGTTCGGGCGCATGACGATCAGAGCTTTGCGATGTACAAGGCGCTCGCCGACTGGTTCGCCGCGGCGGAGATCCGTCCCGGTACCGGTGGCGAAGAGATTGTTGCGGAAACGCCCTAGGCGGCGACCTGGAAACGGTTGCGCCCCTGATCCTTGGCTTCGTAAAGGGCATTGTCGGCGCGTGACAGGACCGAGCTGACAGAGTCCCGCGGATGCGCGATCCCGACGCCGAGGCTGGCTGAGACGTGAATGGCCTTGCCCTGATAATCGCAAGGGGCAGAGGCGATGCGGGCGCGGATAATTTCGGCGCGCTGATGCAGGTCGGCAATGGTCTCATATGGCATCAGGACGGCAAACTCTTCTCCACCGAGACGTGCCACCAGACTGTCTTCAGGACAGGCCGCGACGATTTGCTGGGAGGCGTGGATCAACACTTCATCGCCGGCATCATGGCCATGGACATCATTCACCTGTTTGAAGTGATCGAGATCAATGATCATCAGGGACAGGCCGGAATACTCAAAATCCGTCATGTCAAACAGTTCGGTCGCGGCATGCATAAAGGCCCGACGATTGGCGAGGCCGGTCATTTCGTCGGTGCGCGCCAGTTTTGAAATCGCCAGCATGCGCCGATGGTTGCGCACAGACTGATAGCCGACAATGCCCGTGCAGAGCGGTACGATGATCAGCGGCAGGATAATGGCCGTGCGCATCGCCTGATGATGGATCTGTGGATCATAGGCGCGGGTTGTGTACCAGGTTGTCAGGCCCGCAATTGCGACAGCAATG
>ERZ1740072.1207-NODE-1207-length-10070-cov-8.482676_pt1 | contig 10070 bp, 5 predicted proteins | sample MGYA00581733_ERZ1740072 | MGnify/ENA primary metagenome ERZ1740072 (study PRJEB43018, sample SAMN04849741) | marine metagenome | isolation source: floating plastic debris | place: Pacific Ocean | collected 2008-08-30 | study: EMG produced TPA metagenomics...
CCCCCCCCCACCCCCCCCGCGCCCCCCCCCCCCCCCCCCCCCCCTCCGCCCCCCCCCCCGCCCCACCCCCGCCCTCCCCCCCGGCCCCCCCCCTCGCCCCGCCGCCCCCAACACCCCCCCAACCAGCAGGTGAGTAACACAGAAAACCAGAAATGGAGACCCTGTAATAAGCTCCTTATGATGCTATGTTTAGCAACTATTTGGTGCTGTTTGTCTGCTCACGAAGTAATGATGTAAGCAGCAATGCATTGAATCGAGTCCAGATTGGTAATTAGGGATTCTAATATGCTTCTTATTTAACACCAGAATTGTCTACTACTGAGCAACAAGAGGGCATCTTCTGCAAAGTTAATAAAAATAAATGCCGGCCTCGGTTTAGGGACAAACAGCACCAAATTTCACGTAGAGACTACTTCATTAATTTGGCTCACATTAATTGATAGTACCAGTTTTCATATGGAAATATCTGTAATAGTTTTTTTATTAAATGCAATTGATAGTATATCGCTGACTTTATCACACGAGGTTCGGGGTTCCGTCTGGGGTTTGGCTGTCTGTAATTAAGCACAGGTATCATACCTGTAGATTTACTGAAAATTCCACATGAGGCTATTTTTAGTAACAATGTGGTGCTATTCGTCTAGACCAATACATTAGCCTCTTTTTGTATTGGGGAGGATACAAGTATTCCTCCCCAATACAAAAAGAGGCCAATGTATTGGTCTACTATTCGTCCGCTTGCCACCATTATTTTCAACATTGTTCCACCAATAGTGGGAGACTTTTAGGTTAGAGTTCACTTAGGAGATCTCAAAAGTCAAGAATAAATGTGCATAAATGTATGGTTTAATTTGAAGGCGGAATACCTCCTGCGGTTTCAACCATTCAGACGAAACAGAATTCCTCACCAGACTTAAGCAGTGCACTACGCAGTGTTACCCTGAAGAAATCTGCATCCGCTGACAGTAATGGTGAGCTATTCATGTTACATTTGCAGCAAAACTTGGGTTTGTCAGTTCAAATGTAAAGATCCGGTTTCTGACATTGACTTCGCTTTGGCTAGGCTTGACCACCTTCCTGCCAAGCCCAAGCATGGCATTAGCTAGTTTAAGGCCATAAACTGTCGTTCCGGGCCCTAATATCGAGGCGGTCTAGCGTTCGCGGCCAAAACAACTTTCGGCCGCGACCACTTTTGGCCTTTGTTGCGACCACTTTCGGCCGTGTTGTTTTGGCCGCGACCACTAGACCGCCTCAATATTAGGGCCCGGAACAACAGTTTATGGCCTTAAACTAGGCATTAGCGGCACTCATGGCACTTACATACTGCATATTAAAATAATATGACGGCGACTTGCATACTTAGCATTTGGTGATTTCTCCTGTGTTCAGTGGAACAGCACAGAGTCTAGGGTGCAAAATCTAATCATATAGAGGATTCTCCAGACACGACTTGTTATTGTGTATGTATTTTTTGTACTTTTCTTAGGCAATATAAAAGATACAGCATTCTCAGAGCTTGATTTAGCTATAAAAAGTGTGGGAAGAAGTAATGGCCCTAATAGAGGTGAGAGTCCAAAGTCTTCCCACCTCGTTAGAAACATTGTGAAATGTGTGCATATATCCATGTCGCTGTCAAACAATAAAACATAAAATACCAGCATTTAAAAACCAGCAAAGCCCATTTGTCCCACTTTTACCAATGGCAAACAAAACTCCTTTTTTCACATTCACATAATTAAAAATGGAACAGAAATTAAGCTCAGTGGATACCAAGGTTCATTTTACATGGCTAATGATTCTTACAGGTGGCCCTCCAGTTATGGACTTCCAGGATGAATTGCGGAAGAAGTTAAACAAGAGATTTATATATGAGACTCCTGAGGCGCTGAGGTCTGGCAATAATGGGATGTGAACCAGTGAGCCCAATAGGTCAGACAACTACCACTTTGAACATGGAGGGTTTTTACTAATCTTCAGACATTTCGAAGAGATAAGCTGATTTTGAAGCCGCCTCTCTAACGGCTGAAAGAGTCGCATGTCCAGAGCTCGAAATAAATTCCATGAGACTTAACATATTTAAGTGAACATATTATGCGCTATTTAACGGACAATTTTCTGGACCTTTGTACAGCGGTTTATCTAACAGTCTTCTGGATAAGACGTTATATCAAGGAGTATTATTACTCCTTGGTTATATTGGGCTTACTTGGAATATGAACACTTTGTACCCAGCTAGATTTTTGCATGAAGGCTATAAGCATTATGAAACTTATTACAACCCTACCCATGCACAAATACACATCATGTATGTAGTATGTGAGCAAGGAGTATTTAATCAGTGACTCTTAACTTTCGCTACCGTAGATTCAGACTGATGTGATCCATTCCCATTCTTATATAGAGCCTCAGAATAAAATTTGATTCAAATAATGTGCTAAATGTCCATGCGTTTAAAACTGCATGTATTGTTTTTTCATGACAGTGAGACAACAAATGCATTATCCTTTGCATAATATGAATTTACCTGCTTTTTTATTGGCTATCTACATATGCATCGTATTAGGCAGCCACATGACAAATATATTGCTAAGCTGTTATTAATATTTTTATTTCTGTGGAATAATTTTTCATAACTATCTGAGTATCTGTAGAGAGGTTGCACATTCCGTTTTTGTACATATTATGACTTTGTGTTAATAACCATCTTTGTTATTGCTGCTAAAGCATTTTGGATGATAACACATTTGATTTTCTGAGTTGGTGAGTTTTAAAATCCTCGCACACCACCACTGAAACTGCAAAAAACGCAGTTATCGCTCATAAAAACCACAACTTTTTTCACAACTGCAACCGATTTTTAGCAGTTTTTTATACGGGCAACGATTCTCACCGCAATTTATTTATTAAAACCTTTTCAGTCTCAGTTGTGCTGCCCTTAATGATTTGACAAAGCATACAATCAGCTCATGTATTTTGTAAACTTCACCAGTGGCGGTTTATAAAAGGAATACCACTTCGATATTTCAGTTGGGTCGAGTTTTGGGATTCTTGGCTGTTCCTACTGGCAAGGTGCCCACCATAGATACATATAGGGAAACTTCTCTATATCTGTGGTGCTCACGCAGCATCTGCCTTGCCATTTTGTGATTAAACTTTTAATTTTCTATTCAGGATATGATCAAATTGCTTGCGATTATAGTAAGATCTTCACCATTCTTCCTCCGTGGCTCTCAGGCGGGATCATAAACCTTTGACAGGAAAAAATCTGTTGATGAGACTTCTTTGTTTTGGGGCACTAAAGCAGTTGTTCGCACAGTGAGTGAACTGAAACCTATTAAAATTGTAGAAAAAAATATCCTCATACGTAAATGATGCGTTTCAAACAGTATTAATTGGTTTCCCAATTTGGTAAATGGAACACTGCATCTTAAACCGAAGTATTTATGGTCTGATAGACCGCAAAGAAGCGAGTTATTTTTTAAGAAACTGTGCCTTTGCGCCGATTGGTGATTGGTCCATTGGAGGATCGATATTTTGCACAAGAAATGAGTGGCTAGTGCTATTTAATTTAAAGATTTCACAACAGCTATTGATAGTTTTTCTGTTCAAAGTGTCACATGCACCAAGAGTGCTTTTCGGATCGTTATCCAAACATTCGTGTCGGAGGTATTTTGTACCCCATTATGGTATATTGATGTTGCGCATCATGTTGCTCAACATCATCGGTTGGCTGCTGATTTTTCCAACTGGTGGAGAATCCAAAGGATCAACAGAAAATCTAGATGATATGTTATCATTGCCACAGTTTAACATCTCTAACATACTTGGTAAGGTTTCTGGTGAGTAGTCTACTAAAATACAGCAATGTATCCTTCACAAAAATCTCTCACACTCAGAACAGTAAATTTTAGCGTTTTCACACCCTAAAAAATTTTAGTAGCTTAATTTATATTATACATAAAAATTTGACTTTTGGCACATTTTAAAATTCTAGAGTAGCTAAATTAAACCCCTGGGAAAATTAACTCCTCTAGGTAGCTATATCGCAAAAAACTGGAGTATAGTCATAGTTCATTTCATTATTTAGGGTCAAATTGATGCCAAAAACAAATCTTTGTAAATTTTGGCATTTTCCATCGATCTTACCGTTGTTGCCCAAAGATGGATGAAGAGAGGCATTCACAATCTTGAACAATTTTTTTAGCATCGAATTTCAAATATTTTTCTAGTTTTACAAAAAAAATATGCGTTGAATACAAGAAAATTTTGTGTTTCATTCCAGTGACAAGCAAAATAAGGTGTTCAGTGGCATGTTCACCTGGCAGTGGGTGTGAGTCAGCACTGTTTGACAGGGTGACTGGAGTATGCATGCTTCTTTCTGATATCCCAAGTCAGGCGATTGAAACCAGTGATCGATACTGCTATATCCGCCCTCTTAGAAATTTGATCCAATCTGAACACAAGCAGGCTTGGCTCTCAGTTGTGTTTACATCAGATTTCACCTCAACACTCAATGCAACGACAAAACCACCAACTTCAACTGCTGCTTCTCAGCTTTCCTCAACTGCAACACCAACTACAACACCCACAACAACAACAGCAACGCCTGCAACAACAACACCAACAACCCCAACAACGCCGGCAATGATTACAATAGGTTCAGTTTACTTACTACTCAATGCTTAGTGTAATTAAACCGCATCTTCACCCATGATTATGCATAACCATGCATTCTTCATTTTCAGTATGAGCAGAAGTTGGTTCTTGTGTTTCAGTCATAGGTTTTTGTTTGAATGGTTATAGAGTAAATTATTTTTCCAGACCAATTACTGTAACTGGTATATACATTAAAAATACAAAAAATCTCATGAAAGTTTAAATCGCCCAAACGTTTGAATACACAAATTTTATTCTTTGTCCAATGATGTTCAAACATATTAATTGTATTTCTTTTCAAGATGGATGTGAGGAGCTCGGATGTCCCTACAGTTGTGATGCAGATAATTGCAAATGCATGCCCGAAATTGTCTCTGTGACATACCTTCACACATTCGAATGTTTCGGTAAGAAAGTTTTTGCTGAGAAAACCGGCTGTTGGTTGTTTGCTGATCCATTTGATCCATTGGCGTAAGGTAATGAGTTCCAATTACATAAACATAACACTTATATTGCATTAATATGCTTATTGTTCCTATAAATTTCAAAATGAATCCCAAAATATTCCCCCGCATTAAGGCTGGCAGCTTGGCACTCACATTAGGGCTGTGAATAAATGGTATGAAAATTAAGTAACTTTTTTGTTCAATTTGGGCGTGCGAAGCTGCTTTATATTTTTCTTTTTGAACTCTTAGGGCCAAACTCGCATATATATATATATATATATATATGTCTAAATAAAAAGGTAAGAAAAACAAAATATACATCTACCACATTTATTTGCTCCTTAATTGCAGGTATATGCAACTACTGCACTTTCAGCTACCTAGCTGACAATGCTTTTACCTTAGAATATGAAGAAGGATACATACAAGGCTACTTTCAATCTACAAATTACCCAGACAAGTATCCTACCGGTGAGAATAAGGACTGGAGCCTGTCTGTTGATACCTCAGTATATCGTTATGTACAGTTGACATTCTACCGATTCCAGGTGCATATTCATATCACATCTGCAGAAATAAAAACTAAACTGTAGTATCTTAATATGAGTAAAAATTCTCCTGAAATATTTTCTCTCCTTGCACACCCTGTAGCATTTAATCAATAACGATAACCGACTTATTTTGTTTTAAGGTAGAACATTGCGAATCTTATGAACTTACCAATGCAAAGGATCATAATGTATATGGACTGGCAGACAGATGTGATTTCGACGTTCTGCATGTGCAGTATGCTGAGTACTGCGGAACCATGAATGATACAATGCTGCCATTCCAGCCTGAACGAATCACTCTCGACGCTAGTTTTCTCACCTTTTACTTTTACTCAGATGATAGTTGTGGTGGGAAGTTTTTGATCTACTTTGAGCTTCTTCCATGGTGATGGATTACTTCAAGCTGCAACTGTCTTTCATTAGTGATGTCTGAAATAATGTAAGGGATTTTATTGGTTGTTTTTTAGAGGAGGCACCTTTTCAGTGAGAATTTCAGGAGGAGGTGAATTTTGTTTTCATTCTAACAGTGAAGTTTTTGGTGTATTTACTGTTTTAGATCGGAACTTTGTCGGTTGTCGACATCTGTCGGTCAATTTTCTATCTATTGGCGTGTCTTTCGTACAAATTTAGATTATTTTTTCACTATTTCAGGTCTCAAAGCAGTGCGAGAAAAATATTATTATTATACCATCATTGCTAATTAAGATTTATCCCCTTACACAATAAATTATTTTTTTAACACATTGGTTTACGTGAACGGATGTGAGTTGTTTGTCTTCTTTTATAAAACTTTCTTCAGTTTTGTTGGCTTTTCATTGTTCGTTCGTTATAAAGTGTGACTGGTGTCAATTTTCAACAAAAGATGCATGGTATACTACCAGTGCTTCACAGTAACTATCTGATGTGTCTGATAACAGAATAAAAGTGTTTGCCTAGTTTTCTAGTTTTAACAACAAGGCAGTGGCCATAAACCCATATTTAGCATTTAGGCAGAGAGTAAAACTAAACATAGATATGTCTATGTGTGTATAAGCAGCCCCCGACTCGACATTGCTGCCACCCGCCCAGGCCCATTGTTTAGTATGTCGGTCATGAAGACTAGTGTCATACTGACTCTTGAATTGTATCGCTATATCCTGTCTGGCTGATACATTTCTAGATCAAATAATTTTGGTACACAATTGATGCAAAATTAAATGTTATTTCCCAGGGAATGCGAGTACCATGGGCACAATGAACATCAAGTTCATTGATGGGCGCCTGGTGCCTGTATTCTGACAGATCAGATGGCTTCTCTAATGTCCCCACTGTAAACAACAAACAATAACAACATTTATGGCATGTGAATGAAATTACTCCCTATAGATATCATCCAGTTCAAAGGGAGAAAAGAGGGCAACTCCACACTCACAAAGTGAGACGCAAATTAGAAAATCTTTGAGAAAACTTATGTTGGCTTGCTAGATGGAATATATTTGTCCGATCAAAGGACATAGGTAGAAGCCGGCGATTACAGAGCTTGACTCGTATGTAAATACGCTCGTTCCTATGTTGACTCACATTTCCTTTTTCTGTGGCTAAATTATAATCAAGGATGTTGAGTCGTTGCTATATTTACAGCTCTATCATTCTGTAAAAAAACCATGGTGCACAAAAATACTATAAAACACATAGCGAGCTGATTTAACAGAAACTAATTGGTGAAGATGAAGTATCGCTTAGATAAATATTTTAGGAATTATCACTCCCGGTATTCAGAGTACTGTGCAAAGACAAAGATATCATGGAAATCACACCGCATGACCATATTTAAAATGTTGTGGTAATGTTGTTAGTACATAGAGGTTTTACCCAAAACAGTGCTGTACTACACTTATACATGGCTTTTGTCTCATTCAGTCTTGATAACTGAGAATTAATTACAACTGTCAAATGAGAGATGCAGTCGATGAAAGAGCAGTCTGAGCGCTCATACCCTGCGAGCGGAGCGAGCAGAGGTACACCTTTGTGTAGCCAACAACGTCCCTTAACAAATAAAACTTGTTTCGCAATTTAAAATTCGACAAGGTTTTGCAAAGAAGAATATGCCATTCTGCAATATACACTACCCCACTAAACTCATCCGTGTCATTTGGAATGTGGAATGTCAGTTTGAACTGTTGTGGTGTCAAGGGAATTCATACAAAGGATGTAATATACTGCGAAGATTTTGGAGGTTGACAAGGTATTCCATGATGTAATCATGTAAGTTTTGACTTTTTATGTGAAGTTTTTGGCTTTCTAGGTACATTGTACATTGGTTCGTACACTAGACCAAAATCGACAGTCTAGTCTTTGAAACTTAAAGCCCTTCTTAGTTGTTTCTATTTTTGGCATAAAACCGAACCCGAAATCAAATACAGAGAACATCAAAAAGAATTTTCATGTCAAATTAAATTGGAAGCAGCGCTGGGAATATAATAAACAATGGGAATAACAGAGCTTCTTCGAAGTTACGTGCATGTTTCATCATACATCTACATCCACACATACATGTACATGTATATGCAAGTCTGGAGTTACAAACGCAAAATAAAGTGAAGAGCACAGATAAGTTCACCTTTCGAACAAAATCTCCACTGCTACATACAACTCATGCTCTCTGATCTGGCTTTGGCCTTATACTTTACTGACACCGCTTTGATAGCTGCTACTGCTCCTGAATTGAGTTTGCAGTTGCAAATATTGACAAGACACAAACTGTCACTGCTTTACCCATATCTCAGCTATATTATTTACATGGATATGCATCCAGGTTGTCTAGTAAACTGAACTGACACCTCCAAGCCAGTAGAAGTAGCTATTTTGACAGCGGCCTGTTACATCTTCATACTACAAGTTACTTCCCCCTACATAAAGAGGGGACAACTACAAACATGATGATTTGACAGACTTCCGGCTCAAACCTCATGGGAGAATATTATCACCTCTGGAACGGATAGAAAAGGTACCTTGCAAGCACACCCATTTGGTTGAGGGCCTTACTACACTGGGGATTGCTCCACCATTTCTGGTAACTGCAAATTTATGTCATTTTTGACCTCATCCCACAATTTACCACCCATTTTGCCTTAGAACAAGCATGTTCCCTATTGAGTGGCTCGCTCCTCTAAGTCCACTCACTCAGTAGGAAAAATGCTTGTTCCGATTTTGCCTAATAATTAACAAAGGGCGTGCTCGCTTTACAGAATAAAAACCATTGCCATCAATTCAGAAAATATATTATACCAGTCTGAATAAACCCCAGAACTGCACTGTGCACATGATACACTGTACATATGATACACGATAACTTGATTGATGGTATGAGTGTATTGAGTGACACAGGGTACAGCAAACGACGCATTTTAGACAAAACAAAACAGTGGAGAAACAGATTTCTTAATAAACTTTTAGTCTTGTACTTCTAAATGGAAAATATGGTATAGATAATAAGGAAATAGGGATAAAAATAACCACTTTGCTTATAAAAGATTTGTTTAAAAATGGCATGCAAAAGGGAGTACTGCGCCCAAGCAGTTCTAATAGGTGAGCTACATTTTCATTGTTTTGATTCAAATTTTTACTGCAAATTTAGATTTTATCAAAAAATCCCGATTAGATATATTTGCGCTGAATTCTTAATGTTGAGCGGTGGAATATCATATTTTCTAGATATGGCCGTCATTGGCCAATTTTCAACACGCTTTTGTTGTGATGAAGTAATGATCAAACCTACATGCAGTTACAATTCTCCAACATTTGCAATAAAAATACAATGTTTGACAATGCATCTCTGAAATCTGAAGACTGGTGTACCTATAAAACCTTTTTAAACTTATCCGAAATGACGCAAAGACTCTTTTACCATGTCAGCCATTTTTCTAAAATATTATACGCGGGCTATCCAATCATCCAGAGGTGTGTGGCACTAAAAAGATGAAAAGGTGGGAAAATTAGCCGTTGGATAGTTGGGGATTGAAAAGCAAATTTCAACTATTATTTTGATTAGTTTGATCATTAGATTCTAACAAACACACTTTATATACTTCCCCTACACACAAAATATATTCATCCGCACAATTTATTTGCCGGTATTTATTGGTTGAGGTAGCTTATTTTTAATAGTAGCAAAGTTTACTCTATTTTTATATATGTTTTGGAGGAAAGTCAAAGGACCAAAAATACAAACAGCTAATTTACCTGATAAACTTAAAAGTGTGAAACATATTAATAGAAAATTATACTTAGATCGGTATCGGCTGTGCACATAGGCAACAGACTTAAAATTGGCCATTGTTTTATGATGTCCTGCATACCAAATGCTCTTCCTATGCAGTTAATATTGAAGATATGAGTTAAACATTCATATCCAATAAGTGGGAAACAGCCATGACAT
>ERZ1740072.1209-NODE-1209-length-10056-cov-5.197580_pt1 | contig 10056 bp, 6 predicted proteins | sample MGYA00581733_ERZ1740072 | MGnify/ENA primary metagenome ERZ1740072 (study PRJEB43018, sample SAMN04849741) | marine metagenome | isolation source: floating plastic debris | place: Pacific Ocean | collected 2008-08-30 | study: EMG produced TPA metagenomics...
TGGACTGGCACGAAACCATCTTTGAACTGATCGACATGCGCTCGTTCTCGAACCTGTGGTTCTGGATCGCGCTGGCGGTTGTGTGGTCGACGGCCAGCCACTGGGTGCTGGGAGTGCCTTACGACATGGTCGCGCGCGCACGCCGTTATGGGGGTCAGGCGTCGGACGATCTGGACGCGCTGGTGCATATCAACACAAACCGCCTGTTGTTCATCAGCAAAGTGTCGGGCCTGTGGCTGCTTGGATTCGCCTGCTTTTTCCTCACAGGCCTTGCCCTGCTGGGTTTTGTCTACGGCGTCGAGTTTGCCCAGGCCGTGTTCTTGCTCGGCTTTCCCATGTCCCTGGTGGGTGCATTGAACCTGTCCACGGCCCGGTTGATCCAGATCGAACAGGCCACGGGCGAGGTCCTGTGGCGTCGCCTTAGCCGGCATCGCACCTATGTACAGGCCATCGGGATGGTCGCGATATTCGCAACAGCCCTATGGGGGATGTACCAAAACATGTCCGTCGGCCCCTTCGGCGGTTGACAGGGCACGCGATTGCCCCAAAGAGAGGCGCTCGTTTCCATTGCCACCCGAGCCCATGAGCCAGCCAGACCACATCACCGTTTCCGGCGCCCCTGAGGGCGTTGACGCCAAGCTGATCCTCGATGAGGTCGCGGCGCGCGGTCCAGTTGTGCACGTGGCACGCGATGACAAGCGGTTGGCAGCGATGCAGAGCGCGCTGCGCTTTTTCGCACCCGACATGCCGGTGCTGGTCTTTCCGGGATGGGACTGTCTGCCTTACGACCGCGTGTCGCCCAATGCCGATATCTCGGCGCAGCGGATGGCGACGCTCGCCGCGCTGACCCATGGGATGCCTGAGCGGTTTGTACTGCTGACCACGATCAACGCCGCCAGCCAACGGGTGCCAGCGCGCGACCTGCTGCGTGAGGCAGCGTTTTCCGCCCGTGTGGGGGGCCGTGTGGACGAGGCCGCATTGCGCAACTTCCTTGTGCGCATGGGATTTGTCCAAAGCCCGACGGTGATGGAACCCGGCGACTATGCCGTACGCGGCGGCATCATCGATATCTATCCGCCCGGCGATCTGGGGCCTGTGCGCCTCGATCTCTTTGGCGATGTTCTGGACGGCGCGCGTCGCTTTGATCCGGCAACGCAGCGCACCACAGAAAAGCTGGACGTGGTGGAACTGGCGCCTGTGTCCGAAGTGATCCTCGACGAGGCCGCTGTCACGCGGTTCCGCCAGTCTTACCGGCTGGAGTTTGGCGCGGCAGGCACGGACGACCCGCTGTATGAGGCGATCAGCGCGGGGCGCAAACATCAGGGGGCCGAACACTGGCTGGCCTTCTTCCACGACCGCCTTGAGACGCTGTTTGACTACCTGCCTGATGCCTCGATTTCCCTCGATGATCAGGTGACACCGACCCGGCTCGCCCGTTGGGACAGCATCGCGGATCAGTACGAAACGCGGCGTCTGGCGATGGCGCACCGGTCCAAGATGGATTCGGTCTATAAGCCCGCGCCGCCCGAGGGGCTGTATCTCGACGATACCGCATGGGAGACGGCAGTCACCAACAAACGCGTTCTGCAGTTCAGTGCTCTGCCGCAAGCCACCGGGCTGGGCGTCACAGACGCAGGTGGCCGGATCGGGCGCAACTTCTCACCCGAACGCCAGCAGGAATCACTGAGCCTTTTTGGGACTTTGGCGGATCATATTAAAGCTAAAATGGATGCTGGTCCGGTCGTTGTGGCGAGCTATTCCGATGGCGCACGCGAACGCCTGACAGGCCTCATTGAGGATGAGGGACTGGCCGAAGTCATCCCCATCACCGATTCCACGCGCATCGGCAAACGCGGGCTGCATCTGGTGGTCTGGGCGCTGGAACACGGATTTGAGGCACCCGGCCTGACCGTCATCAGCGAACAGGACGTGCTGGGCGACCGCCTGATCCGTGCGCCCAAACGCAAGCGACGGGCGGAGAATTTCCTGACAGCGACGCAATCCCTGTCACCCGGTGATCTCGTGGTGCATGTCGATCACGGCATCGGGCGCTATCAGGGCATGGAAGTGGTCACCGCCGCCGGGGCCGCGCATGAATGCCTGCTTCTGGAATATGCTGAGCGTTCAAAGCTGTACCTGCCGGTCGAAAACATCGAACTGCTGTCCAAATACGGCCATGAAGAAGGGCTGCTGGATCGTTTGGGCGGCGGTGCGTGGCAGTCGAAAAAGGCCAAGCTCAAGGAACGCATCCGCGAGATGGCGGACAAGCTGATCCGCATCGCCGCCGAACGCGCCTTGCGCAAAGCGCCCGTACTCGAACCCCCTCCCGGCATGTGGGACGCGTTTTCAGCGCGCTTTCCTTACGACGAGACCGACGATCAATTGACGGCCATTGGCAACGTCATCGACGATCTGACCAGCGGCGCGCCAATGGATCGGCTGATCTGCGGCGATGTCGGCTTTGGCAAAACCGAAGTGGCGATGCGCGCCGCATTCGTTGCGGCCATGTCCGGCGTGCAAGTGGCCGTGATCGCACCAACAACACTGCTGGCGCGCCAACACTACAAGAGCTTTGCTGAACGGTTCCGGGGTTTCCCGATCAATGTGCGCCAACTCAGCCGGTTTGTCTCGGCCAAGGACGCAGCCGACGCGCGTGACGCCATGGCCAAGGGCACTTGCGACATCGTGGTCGGCACGCATGCGCTACTGGCCAAGGGCGTGAAGTTCATGAACCTCGGCCTGCTTGTCATTGATGAAGAACAGAAATTCGGCGTCACGCACAAGGAACGACTCAAGCAAATGCGCTCGGATGTGCATGTCCTCACCCTGACAGCGACGCCCATCCCGCGCACTCTGCAACTGTCGCTGACGGGCGTGCGGGACCTCTCGATCATCAGCACGCCGCCCGTCGACCGGCTGGCCATCCGCACTTACGTGTCCGAATTCGACACGGTGACCATCCGAGAGGCGCTGCTGCGCGAACATTATCGCGGCGGGCAGTCGTTTTACGTCGTCCCGCGCATCTCCGACTTGCCCGAGATTGAAGCGTTCCTCAAAGAACAACTTCCCGAACTCACCTATGTCGTCGCCCATGGGCAGATGGCAGCCGGAGAGTTGGATGACCGCATGAACGCCTTTTATGACGGCAAATACGATGTGCTGCTGGCCACAACAATTGTCGAATCCGGCCTTGATATTCCTACCGCCAACACGATGATCGTGCACCGCGCGGATATGTTCGGGCTGGCGCAACTTTATCAAATCCGTGGCCGCGTGGGCCGCTCCAAAACCCGCGCTTACGCGTACCTGACCACCAAACCGCGCGCGAAACTCACTGCCACGGCCGAAAAACGGCTGCGTGTGCTGGGAAGTCTCGACACGCTTGGAGCCGGGTTCACATTGGCCTCGCAGGACCTCGACATTCGTGGCGCGGGCAATCTCCTGGGCGAAGAACAGTCAGGGCAAATGCGCGATGCCGGGTTCGAATTGTACCAATCCATGCTCGAAGAGGCGATTGCCAAGAGCAAGTCCGGGCAGATGGAGGGCCCCAGCGAAGAAGACGGCCAATGGGCGCCGCAGATCAACCTTGGCGTGCCTGTCCTGATCCCCGAGACTTACGTGCCCGATCTGGACGTGCGGCTAGGATTGTATCGCCGTCTCAGTGGGTTGAGCACCAAAGTTGAACTGGAAGGCTTTGCCGCCGAACTGATCGACCGCTTTGGCGAGTTGCCCAAAGAGGTGAACACGCTGATGCTGGTCGTGCGCATCAAGGCGATGTGCAAACGGGCCGGAATTGCCAAGCTGGATGGCGGGCCAAAGGGGGCGACCGTGCAGTTCCACAACGATAAGTTCGCCTCACCCGAAGGTCTTGTCACCTTCATTCAGGACCAGCGTGGGCTGGCCAAGGTCAAGGACAACAAGATCGTTGTGCGTCGCGACTGGGCCCGTGACAGCGACAAGATCAAGGGCGCGTTTGCCATCGCGCGCGATCTCGCTGAAAAAGTGATAGAGGCCAAAAAGAAGAAGAAGGCGAAGGCAGGCTAAAGCCCGTCGAAGCGCGCCTTTTGCATAGCACTCCAGCGCACGTCGAATTCGAACCCGTCCTCGCCCTGACGTTCCGCTTCGACCACATCCTGCTCAAACAGCCATGCGCGTTTGCGCTCGTCAGCATAGGGCAAATGCAGCGTCTCGGCCGTAACAGAGGCCTGCAAGACCTCCGCCACGTGATCCAGCAGCGGCGCGATCCCCTCGCCCGTCAGGGCCGAGATGGCAAACACATTTTCCTCTCGGGCAGCACGCGCACGCGCTGCGTCCGCCAGATCATCCGGCAGCGCATCCAGCTTGTTCCACACTTCGATCTGGGTGCGCTTTTCATCCACACCCAGATCGTTGAGGATGGCCGCCACATCCTCGGCCTGCGCTTCGGTCTCTGGGTGCGAGATGTCGCGGACATGCACGATGATGTCTGCGGCCAGCACTTCTTCCAGCGTGGCGCGGAAGGAAGCGACGAGTTCAGTGGGTAGATCTGAGATAAACCCAACGGTGTCCGACAGGATCACCTCGGGGCCAGAGTCAAGCTCGACCCGTCTCATCGTTGGGTCAAGCGTGGCAAAGAGCATGTCTTTGGCCATGACCTGTGCGCCCGTCAGGCGGTTAAACAGGGTCGACTTGCCCGCGTTGGTGTACCCGACAAGAGCCACAATGGGGTACGGCACCTTGGCGCGCGCGGCGCGGTGCAGGCTGCGGGTTTTGACCACCTTGTCCAATTGACGACGCAGCCGCACCAGTTGGGTGTCAATCGCGCGTCGATCCGCCTCGATCTGCGTCTCACCGGGGCCGCCGACGAACCCAAGGCCGCCGCGCTGCCGTTCAAGGTGGGTCCAGGCCCGGACCAGCCGCGTGCGCTGATAGCTGAGGGCGGCCATCTCGACCTGCAGCACCCCTTCGCGCGTGGCCGCACGATCAGAGAAAATTTCAAGGATCAGCCCGGTGCGGTCGAGCAATTTGACCTTCCACGCCTTTTCCAGATTGCGCTGCTGCACAGGCGTCACCGCCCCATCCACCAGAACCAGTTCAATCTCGTTGTGCTTCAGATGCTCCGCGATCTCGTCAATCTTGCCGCTGCCAAATAACAGCCCTGCCCGGGGCCGTGGCAGACGCGCAATCTCTGACCCGACCACATCCAGTTCCGGCAGGGCGTGGGCCAGCGAAACGGCCTCGGCCAGCGCAAGAGAGGCCTCGCGCCGGTCAGGATCGGATTTGATTTCTGGATGGATCACCCATGCGCGGGTGACATCAGGCGCGGTTTCGCTCAAGAGGCGTCTTCGCCCTCATAAAGGCTGATCGGCTGGCTTGGCATGATCGTAGAGATCGCATGTTTGTAGACAAGCTGGCTTTGACCATCACGCCGCAACAACACGCAGAAGTTGTCAAACCAGGTGATAACGCCTTGCAATTTCACGCCATTAATAAGGAAAATCGTCACAGGCACCTTGGTCTTGCGCACGTGATTTAGGAATGCATCCTGTAAATTCTGTCTGTCCGAAGCCATCTCAGGTTCGCCCTTTTTTCTTGCTTGGCCTGCGGATCAGACCGTCCCTCACCTTCGAGTATGTCGTGGGGTCACAGAAGATTCCACCCCAAAAAACAGTCCGTTACGGACCTGTTGCAAGGGGCCGCCTAACCGCGCCACAAATCCGGCGTTAACAGAGCGATGATGGCCAGCATCACAAGGCTCCCCCGCCCCATGACTGCGCCAAACACGCCCTTGGCCGTCCCGCTGAGTTCAGCCAGCGAAATGGGTGACCCAGCGGCAACATCCAGTAACGGCCCGGTTGTGGAAAGGCCCGCAACAACGATGACCAGACTTGTCTCAAACGCAACTCCTGTGGCCGTCAGTGCGATCGTCAGAAACGCAAGGCTGAGCGCGAACAGCATAAAGAAAATCCAGGCGATGAACGCCCCGCCCTTTTGCAAGCGCCGCCCCATCGCACTGCCGCCGCTGATCGAACTGGGATGCACCAGCCGTTCCATTTCGCGCAAGCCGTTGAGGTAGAGCGCGAAGACACGCAACAGTTTCACACCCCCGGCTGTGGTGGCAACGCCACCGCCGATCACGGCAAGCCCCATGAACAGCAACCCCGGCGTGCCCAGACCTGACCACGCCTGTGCCTCGCTCCAGTCGGCTGAAATGAACCCGGTTGTGGTCAGAAACGACAAAACCGTGAATGCACTGCCCCAAAAGGCGCGCGCAGCACCCTGCACGTCATCTTCGGCGTTGACGTCAAACGCGCCCAGATAGTGGCGGAAGAACAGAACCAGTGGGACGATGATGACCAGCGCAATGCCGATCCGAAACTCAGGGTCCGTGCGCAAGCCACCTGTGTCGGACGTTACCGTATCGGTGGAAAAGGTCAGCCGTGACAGGGCAAACAGCATAAACAGCAGCATCACAGCCTCGCCCGAGACACCTGAGCTTGCACCCGTCAGCCCACCTACCGGTGAAATGCCAGAGGTGGCCATGACCGACATCGCATGACACAGCGCCACCAGCCCCGTATCCCCGCCCACTGCCAGCAATATCCACAGCAGCACGGTCAGCCCGAAGTAGATCGGGATCAAAACGGTGCTCACCTTGGTGATGCGCACCCGCACTTCGGGGGCTCCCATGCTATTGTCACGGGTCCGCGTGCGCCCCGGTTCGGCCCGCGCCGTTACCTCGAACCCCCCAAGGTTGAGCGGGGCGAGAATGGCCGAGGCTGCGATCCACATCAACAAACCACCCATCCAGGCAACCTGCGCACGCCACAGATGAAGCGTGCCGTTCAACCGCTCAGGATCGTCAAACACCGTAGCACCTGTCGTGGTAATCGCGCTCACCATTTCGAGATAGGCGTTCAAGAAGGTCGTGGTGCCCAGCCCTTCGTAAAACGGCACTGCCAGCAGCAAGGGCAGGAAGACAAAGGCGCAGAGCAGCGACATAAGCGGCCCCAGGGCCCCATGGCGCGGGTCGCGCCCCGCATGGGCCAGACCGATCATCGCAAAGGCGCTCACGCCCAGGATCGCCGTATACAGAAAGGCGCGCGCCGCCTGCAGATCACGCGCGACGCCGCCGTAGACCGCAGGCACCATCATCGACACAGAAAACACCCCGATCAGCAGCAAAAACAGCGGCAGTCGCAGCACGCTCGCCCCCAGTCGCGATTGCTGTCGGGCAGGCAGTTGCATCAGAAGAAGTCGATAGAGACCTGCATCAGGCGCTCCACCTCAGGCACATCCTTGGCCAGAGCAAAGAGCGCGATCACGTCGCCCTCGTCGATCCGGGTGTTACCGACCGGGCGCATGACCTTGTCCCCCTTGCGGATCGAGCCGACAAGGACGCCTTCGGGAAAGTCGATCTCGTTTATCCTTTGGCCAGCCATAGGCGACGTCGACAACACTTCGGCCTCGATCACCTCGGCGTCTGCATCCCCGATGGAATAGACCGAGCGCACGCGACCGTGACGGATGTGGCGCAGAATGGAACTGACAGTTGTGGCGCGTGGATTGATGTAGGCGTCAATCCCAAGCGGTCCCATCATCGGCACAAGCGTGGGGTCATTGATCAGCGCGATTGCGTAGGGGCAGCCTTCGGCCTTCGCACGGACCGCGGCCAGCATGTTGGTCTTGTCATCGTCAGTGACGGCCAACATCGCATCCGCGCGCGCCACGCCCGCCTCGGACAATAGAGCCACATCCAGACCATCACCATGCAGCACAATTGTCCGCTCCAGCGCTTCGGCGGCCAGTTCGGCGCAATGGCGGTTGCGTTCAATCATCTTGGTGCGCACGCGGTTGGTGCGCTTTTCCAACGCGCGGGCCACTGCAAGACCCACATTGCCGCCGCCCACCACCACAAGACGTTCCTGCTTGGTCATGGTCTTGCCGAACACCTCCATGGTGCGCGGCACGTCGTCCACATGGGAAAAGATATAGGCCTCGTCGCCAGGCAAGAGATGGTCTCCGGCTTCGGGGGCAAACAGGGTGCCTTCCCGGCGCACGCCGACCACAACAACCCGCAACGTCGAAAACAGGTCCGTCAGCTGTCGCAGGGGCGTGTTCACCACAGGACAGTCCTGATCCAATGAAATACCCAGCAACTGCGCCTGTCCGTCGATAAACATCTCTGTGTCAAAGGCCGCAGGCGCGCTCAGCCGTTGCAGGGCCGCGGCTGCGACCTCCTTTTCCGGGCTGATCACCACATCGATGGGCATGTGGTCGCGACGAAACAGGTCGGAATAGATGGCCGTGAGGTAGGCTTGGGAACGCAACCGCGCGATCTTGCGGTTGATGCCAAAGACCGAGTGCGCCACCTGACAGGTGACCATGTTGACCTCGTCCGAATGGGTGGCGGCGATGATCATGTCCGCATCGCGCGCGCCCGCCCGATCCAGGATGTCGGGATAGCTGGCAAAGCCTGCGACCCCCTGCACGTCCAACGTATCGGTGGCGCGGCGCACGAGGTCCTGGTCGCTGTCGACCACAGTGACATCGTTGCGCTCACCCGACAGGTGGCGGGCGATTTGCCAGCCCACCTGGCCTGCTCCGCAGATGATGACCTTCATCTTTGTCCCCGTATTGGGGCGCGTCACGGGGCGCCCGTCTCAGCCTCTTTGCATGACAGACAGCGCGCACAGGGTCAACGTTTGCGCAAGGGCAAGCCCATGGCAGGCGTGGCGCTGAATCGCAATTGGCAAAGCGGCGGGCTTGGGGCAATGGCCGGCCATGCGTGCGAGCTGGATCCTTCCCTTGTTGTTGTGCGGCTGTCTGCCGGTCTCGACCTATTACGCCGAAGGGGTCAGCGCGGCGCGGCTGGATCGCGACAACACCCAATGCGATGTGGCCGCCCTGAGGGATGCGCCGGTGGCCAACCAGACGCGACAGTACCCGCCCCGCTTTGTGCCCCGGCGGGTCTGTGATGCGGCAGGACAATGTTACACGCGGGGCGGATACTGGGTGCCCGGAGAGCTGTACACCGTCGATGTGAACAAGGATTTGCGCAGCCGTGTCAAAGCCTTGTGCATGGGCGATCGCGGCTATCGTCCCGGCGAACTGCCCGCCTGCCCGCAAGGGGTGGCACAGGCGGCGCCGCCCGGCCCTTCGCCCGTCCTGCCCCGCCTCAATGCCAACAGCTGCGCCATTCGCACCGATGGCGGCCTGCGTATCGTCACACAAGGATAAACATGACCGATCTTTCCCGTGCCAAGGCCTGCGTGCAGGCCCATCACGCAGCGCTTGCGCGCGCCACCTCCGACAACGTGGCCGATGCGCTGGCCCAGCACCTGAGCCCGGAGGCGACATGGCGGGGCATGCACCCCTTTCACGTCCAGCCGGGACCACAGGCCGTGGCCGAGACATTTTGGGCGCCGCTGTTGCGCGCCATGACCCATGTGCAGCGCCGTCAGGACGTGTTTTTCGCCGGGCATAACGATCTGGATGCGGGAGGCACCTGGGTGGCGTCCATGGGGCATTTCATGGCGCTGTTCGACGCGCCCTTCCTTGGCATCCAGCCGACGGGCAAGATCGTGATGATCCGCTATGCGGAATTTTCGCGCGTTGATGGCGACCGGATCACAGAACAGGCGCTGTTTGTCGATCTGTTGCACCTGATGGCGCAGGCCGGGCAGTACCCCCTGCCCCAGATGACGGGTGCGCAACTGGTGCAACCTGGCCCTGCAACCCATGACGGGCTGCTGTTTGACGCACAGGATGCAGAGGCGGGCCGCAAGACGCTCGATCTGATCGAGCGCATGATCGGGTCGATAGACGCGGCCAATGCGGCACAGAACCCGCCCACCCCGCAGGAAGAACTGGCGCAGGAGTGGCACGCAGACATGGTGTGGTGGGGTCCGACCGGGATCGGGGCGACCTATACGATTGATCGTTATGTCGAACAGCATCAGCGCCCGTTTCGCACGCAACTGGGCGCGCGGACCTTCAATGGGCACATTTGCCGGATGGCCGAAGGCAGTTATGGCGGCTTTTTCGGCTGGCCGAGCCTGTCGATGGAGTGCAGCG
>ERZ1740072.1210-NODE-1210-length-10048-cov-4.235865_pt1 | contig 10048 bp, 6 predicted proteins | sample MGYA00581733_ERZ1740072 | MGnify/ENA primary metagenome ERZ1740072 (study PRJEB43018, sample SAMN04849741) | marine metagenome | isolation source: floating plastic debris | place: Pacific Ocean | collected 2008-08-30 | study: EMG produced TPA metagenomics...
ATCTTATGACTGATAAAAATATAGTTCTTGATTTATCAGAGCACTACGGAGATGTGGAGGTCGCTCGAAATAGCGAAGGCATCGGGCTGCTTTCATGTTTACCGATTTTGAGAAGAAACTGGCTGCCATGCTCTTTGACTTTTCTGAGTGTTCTGGGCGCGTCGATTCTTGCTTCTGTTTTACTGCCTGGAAGTACGTCCTACGAATCAAGTGGTAAGCTTCTATTTCAGGCCAGCGATGCTCAATCTGCCCTAACTGGAATTGCAGAAGATCTTGATCCACTTGAGCCCACTGGTGTACTAAGTAACCCCCTAAGCACGCAGTCAACGCTCCTAACCTCAGGGTTTCTTGTTGAAGATGTAATAACCTCTTTAGATCTTCGTAATGATGAGGGAGATCTGGTTCCTAATGGAGCCCTGCTTTCAAATTTAACTGTTGAGCAGCTGCCTGAAACAGATATTTTGAAGGTTTCTTTTCAGTCTGACGATCCTGAGCTGGCGGCTCAAGTGGTCAATGAGCTCATGCGTCTATATGTGCTCTTTATAGAGCAAGAGCAAAAGGCTGAAATTGTTGCTGCTAAGACATTTGTTGAAGAGCAGCTGCCGCGTTTGAAGGATGAATTAAATTTTGCCTCAAGAGAACTCGAACAATTTAAATCTGAAAATCAGGTGGTTGCGCTAGATCGTCAGGCAGCTGATATTACCTCTTTACTTACGGATTTAGACAGACAGCTGAACGATACATTGGTCTCGCTTACAGCAGTGAATGCAAGGACTGCTGAACTCAGCGATCAGCTAAACGTAAATGCTAGGGACGCCCTTGAACTGAGTACATTAAATGAGGCTTCTGGCGTTCAAGAAGTATTGCAGCAGCTATACACCGTAGAAACTGAACTGTCTAAGCAGAGCGGTTTGTACCTACCCCAGCACCCCACCATCGTCAATCTTCAAAATCAGGCAGATGAGCTGGCAGGATTGTTGCAGGAGCGTGTTGGGGTTGTATTGCGTGATTCGTCTCAAGTATCATTGCAAGATTTACAACTCGGTAGCCTACAGCAGTCTTTATTAGCGGAGTTAGTACAAACTGAAGGTGAGCGTATACTCTTAGAGACCCAGCTTGCTGCTTTTGATGAGCTTAAACGTGATTATACAGATAGAGCCGTTCGATTTCCATCGCTTGAGCGGCGACAGTTTGAACTAGATCTAGATCTAGCTAATGCCCAGGCAAGGTATGATGAGCTGCTTAATCGCTCTCAGGAGATCAAGCTAGCTGAAATTCAAATTGATGGTAGTAACTACGTGCAAGTTGTTGAGAATGCGCGTTCTCCTGAGGAAGAGGTTTCTAGCTTTAATCCTATACTGTTAAGCCTGGGAACTTTTCTTGCATTTGGTCTTGCGATCGCAACAGGTTTGATTTTGGATCGTATAGATAAATCTCTCAAACCCGCCGGTGAATTTTCCAAAATCTTAGATTATCCTCTGCTTTGCCTAGTCCCTGAGTTCAACAAGGCCATTGGAGAGGCATCTTTAAATTCCCGCTCTATTTCCCAGGAAGCTCTGGAAGTCTATAAAGGTATATACTCAAGCCTCAAAGTTATTAACCTTGAAGCTCCTGCGAAGGTAATTGCAATTACTAGTTCTGTGCATGGTGAAGGTAAGTCCGAAGTTGCCGCTAATCTAGCGGCGGCTATTGCCCATTCGCGCAGGCGTGTTCTTTTGATTGATGCTGATTTGAGAAAGCCAGTGCAGCATGAGCTATGGCAAATAAATAATGCTGCAGGGTTAAGTCATTTCTTGTCTGAAAAATCTAGTTTGGACTCGGTAACTCACCAGCTTAACCCCTATCTATCAGTTATGACTGCTGGGCTCGCTGTTGCCGAACCGTCGCTCTTCTTTGAATCGGCTCGGATGAAAGAAATGCTTCATGAGGTTAGATCGGACTACGACTATGTCATCTTTGATACTGCGCCGGTTTTGCCAGAGCCTGACACTTTGATGCTAGGCCAGGTCAGCGAAGGGGTGATTTTTGTTGGACGACCTAAACATGTTCGACAGACGGATGTTTTAGCTGCGAGTAATCTTATCGAGCAGGCTAAGCTATCAGTCATAGGACTGATCGTCAACTGTGTTAGTCGCTATGAGCAAAAAGAGAATCGCACCCCATTTTCCTACGCTTATCGCACGGTTGGAGAGGATGTTGGTTATCGAGGAAATGAACAGCAGCCTGCTAGTCATGGAAATGTAGCTATGCTTCAGACTGTTACTGATGAAATGGTTAGTAGCTCTGGCTCGAATGGTAGGGGATAAAGCTACAGGAGACGTATAGTCGCATCAGCATCACACAGCCTATTATTTCTGACTAATTTGTTCAATAAAAATCGAAGTTATATATGAGCCTACAAATGTTGAACTTAAATCGATATCAGATACGATATTCCTTTCTATTTTGGATTTTAGTTGGTGGGGTTTTCATCTCATCAACGGATGTACTTGCTCGTGAATCACTTGCGAATACTCAAACTATTGCTGGGCTGCCTGGGCTGCCTGCCACTGAGACCCGGTTAAGAACGCTAAATCAGTTTACTGAAGATATTGACTCCAATGCGTATTTGCTAGGTTCTGGTGACCAAATCTCTGTTGAAGTTGTTGGGTATCCAGAGTTTGTTGATACTCATACTATTTTGCCTGATGGTACTATCTCTCTACCTCTAATCGGTTCTGTTCAGGCTAGTGGGAATACGCTTAGTTCACTATCACAGGTTATTCAGAATCGTCTGGGAAGTGCTTACTTAGTAAATCCAGTTGTTGATCTCAGCTTACTGAGCTTGAGACCTATTTCAATTACTCTCAGCGGTGAGGTACATCGTCCTGGCCCTCTACAACTGGACAGCTTACAAGATAATGGCAGTGGCCCAACACTAGTGAGCGCTCTGATTGAAGCCGGTGGAGTTACAAATTTTGCCGATATCAGAGAGATTACAGTAAGCCGTAGGCAATCTAATGGACGGACTGAAACTCTTGCCCTAAATTTTTGGGATTCGTTGGTCTCAGAACCTTCAGCCATCAATCTGATGTTAAGGGATGGAGACTCAATTATTGTTCCTCGATTATCTGCTGAAGATAGCTTGGATCGCACACTTATTGCTCGTTCGACCATTGCTCCAGGTACGGTACGGGTGAAAGTTGTGGGTGAAGTGAGGAGTCCCGGTGAAGTGCAGGTGACGCCTGATAGCTCGCTGTCTTCTGCGATCGCAACAGCAGGTGGTCCCACCGAAGATGCCAGATTGAGTAAGGTGTCATTTATTCGCATGGATGAATACGAAAATGTGACCACTCAGGAACTTGATCTGCGAAATCTAACAGACACAATTCAGGTCCAAGATGGAGACGTCATCGTTGTGCCTAAAACTGGCATTTCCACAGGCTTAGATTTTGCTGCTCGGTTGCTGACGCCGTTGAGGTTTATTACTGATATTTGGCGCATCGTAGACTAGCGGTCTGTCTTAGAGGAAGTGTATCAATGGTCTATTCTGGGAACTAGGAAATGTGAATAAGCGTTACTTTGTCATAAGTGAAACAGCATTTGCTATCTTGGGGATTCTCTTTTTCTCAGGCAGTTTATCTGAAGATTTTATTGCTGAACTGACTGGTATTGGCTTAGGGCTCTCTGGGACTGTTGCCAGCCTGATGCGATATTTATTATGGCTTGGTTCTACTTTGCTACTTGCCTTGAGATGGCGAGTGACATGGTCCGTAGCCAGGCGAGATAAGCTTGTTTGGGTAGTTTTTGGACTATCAATGCTGTCTTTTATATGGTCTCAGAATCCCGGTTTTACCAGTGTGGTAGTCCGTGAAGTTCTGCAAATGACCTCCTTTGGGTTGTATTTTGCCTCACGATTTAAATTACGAGAACAACTACATCTAATAGCTTTTACATTGGGCGGTATTGGGGTGGTTAGTAGTCTGTTAGCTATTGGACTACCTTCTGTTGGTGTTGATCAAGATGTATTTGCTGGTGCCTGGACAGGAATGTATGGGCATAAAAATGGCTTAGGGAAGTTTATGTCCCTGAGTGTTTTGGCATTTGCTGTCTTAGTCTCTGATAGTAAGTTTAAAATTAATCGCCTCTATTATTTCTTGACCTGGGGAGGATTATGTCTGTCACTTGCGCTTGTTGTTCTGACAACATCAAAAACGAGTTTATCTGTATCACTAGCCTCTATATTAATTCTGTATATATATCGGTTATTTCAACAGCAAGGCAATAAGCGGCGATTATATTTTGAAGTCACCTTTTTGTTGGCATTTACGATAGTTTTGTTTATCTATAGTAACTGGGAGATCTTGCTGACTAGCATGGGGCGTGATATTACCCTGACAGGGCGTACAGACATTTGGCTCGCCTCGTTAGAAGAACTGGGTAAACATCCCTGGTTCGGTTTCGGTCGTGGCACGTTTTGGGCTCCGGGCAGTAGCCTCGCCAGAATTGCTGGAGCTGCTGTAGGCCGACAATACACCCCACCCCACGCCCACAACGGATATATTGATCTTGCTCTGGAAATAGGCTATATCGGACTTTTTTGTTTTCTAGGTAGCTTCTTTATTACCTACAGACGTGCAATTACACGCTCTTTTGTTTCTAGAGCGGCAAAAGATATATGGCCGCTTGCTTTTTTAAGTTGGTTAGCCGTTTACAACTTTACGGAAAGCATGTTGATGTATCAAGAAAATTTATACTGGCCGATATATTTGGCAATAGCACTTTGCGCCCGTCCTAGTGGGCAAGCCATTCATCTTCGTTTACGAAGAAGGTATAAACAATCTGCTACATAGGGAAGCGATATAAATCTTGGGTTGATTCTGATAAAACTTTTGGCTGACGCTCTTCTCTTTTCTTAAAATGTATAAATAACTGAAAAATAGATCTTTGAATTTGAGCTATCAAACTGTGAAAATGTTTTAAATTGGTGCTTGTGAATCATGTTTTTGAGCTGATAAATTCAAAAGATATAAGTATAAATAATTTGTCAGCTATGTGTGATGAGGCTTTTGATTATACCGATCTTTCCATTTGAAAAACCACACTGTTTAAGCAGGTAACATAGCCAATTTCTCAGTACAGCTTCTCAGTAACTGTAGTATTAAATTGAACATCGTAATGCAAAAAACTGTCTCTAAACCATATTTTTTAGTAGGAGCTGAACGCTCTGGAACAACTCTCCTACGTCTCATGCTCAACTATCACCCTAAGATTACATGGTGTAATGAGTTTGAATATGCTGTTGATCGTATGGATAATGGTGATTGGCCTGAACTAGATAGCTATTATACGTGGCTAGAGACTCATCGAATTTTTCAGGACAGCCGATTTGCCATTGACACTAATCTCACTTATTCCGAATTGGTTAATAGTTTTCTGTGCCAAAGACTGGTGCGAGATGATAAGCCAATTATCGGTGCAACGGTTCATCGTCATTTTGACCGTCTTCTTAAAATTTGGCCCGATGCTCGCTTTATTCATATTGTCAGAGACGGTAGAGATGTAGCGCGCTCCTGTATAGGTATGGGCTGGGCGGGTAATGTTTGGCACGGTGTTGAGGAATGGATAAGAGTTGAGAAACTTTGGAAAGAATTTAGCCAAAATATTCCCGCTGATCGAAAGCTAGAAATTGCTTACGAAGATTTAATCGTAAATTATGTCGATACACTTAAAAAAATATGTGGCTTTATCGGTGTTGATTATGATCCCGCAATGCTGGATTATGTAAATTCCTCAGATTACGCTTTGCCAGAGCCAAAGTTAATTCATCAGTGGAAAAAGAAGCAATCTGATCGAGAGATTCAGCTGCTTGAAAACAGAATTGGTAGTATGTTAGTCGAGCGAGGCTATAGTCTTAGTGGCTTAGCACCTGTCAAAGTGAATGCAGTTGATAAGGTGCTTTTGAAAATTCATAGCTGGTGGGGTAAGCTGCAATTCCGAAGTAATCGCTTAGGTCCCGGTTTAGTCCTTTCATATTTCTTGGCACGTAAACTGGGCATCACCTCTTGGGAAAAACAATCTTTGCTGAAAATAAATGACGTTCAGCGAAAGTACCTAAAGAAATCAACTTAATCTGACGTCTACTCATTTTTCGGCTAGTCTTTTTACTAGTGTAAACATTACTTAGTATCTTGATTAGAAGATACTAAGTAGGTAGCCATCAGTAAACGTAGCTCTGAATCGCTAAGATGCTTGCCTGGCAGTATTCGAAATGTTGAATAGTTTTGGCTACCTACTTAAGTGATCTGAGGCAGCACCCAGCATCTAAGATTTTTTGTTGTAGGAGAGTTTATTGGTAGCGTAAAAATTGTCTTAATTGTATCAACTCTTTTATATCTGCCGATTGGATCTTAACCTTGGATAACTATGGTTGTAACTATGAAAAACCCGCCTAATTTTTTTGTCATTGGTGCAATGAAGTGTGCAACTAGCTCACTGCACGAGCAGTTAGTGCTGCAGCCAGGTATTTTTATGACTGAGCTGAAAGAGCCTAACTTTTTTAGTGATGATGAACAGTATGGGAAAGGTATCGAGTGGTATGAATCACTCTTTAAACCTGAGAAAACTGATGTCCTGTATGGAGAATCTAGTACGCACTATACTAAACTTCCTACTTATCCTAAGACGCTCGAACGTATTCAACAGCATATTCCAGCTAGTGCGAACTTAAAGTTTATCTATGTGATGCGCCATCCTATTGATAGGCTGGTTTCCCAGTATATTCATGAGTGGAGTCAGCGGAATATTCCCTCGAAAACTGATATCAATGCAGCCATTCATGAATATCCCGAACTAATTGATTACAGTAAGTACAGTGTGCAGCTCCAACCCTATTTTGATAGGTTTGGTAAAAGTAAAGTTATGCCAGTGTTCTTTGAACGGCTCATTAGTAACCCCCAGCCAGAGTTAGAGCGTATTTGCACGTTTCTAAACTACGCGCAAAAAGCTGTTTGGCATCACGATGTAGAAGCTCAAAATGTCTCTAGCGCACGGATGCGTAAATCTGAGTGGCGTGATTTTCTTGTAGAAGCACCCCTATTAAGCACTGTTCGTAAAACATTGGTGCCTCAGTCTTTTCGGGACGGCATTAAAAAAATGTGGACCTTATCAAAGAGGCCCCAGCTGTCTGATGAAAGCTTCGATTATTTACAAGAGATATTTAATCAAGATTTAAGAGTCTTAGGCACTTGGTTAGGCTGTGACGATCTCTCCTGTGAAAATTTTAAAGAGACTATTAAAAATCAAGAGATGGATCGTGAATTGATTCACTTTGGCTAGATATAGCAGCCTGTTATTTAGTAGGTTTCGTCGTGCACAGGTCATGTATACCTAGGTTATAGCCGTTCACTGATGAATTGAACTATACCAGAAAGGTATTTTCGTTCTACAAACTTCTGATTGCTTGCGCATAAGTGAGGCTTAGTTTGAGCCTCACTTATGCATCTTATTTGTATCAAATCAGTTGGAAAATTCAACTTTTTTATCTTCTGTAGATAAAAGTCATCTTTCTTTCTGTGGAAGATACTGTCGTGTATAGAGAATAAGACTCGTACTAAAAAAGATCCTATCGTTACTAACAACAGGACCTCAAATAAAGCTGTACTTTCGATTTATCTAGCGTAACGAATAGTTCTTTTTTGAAGATGCTTTATCAGGAACCATTTCCTTCATGATGTCAGACATAAAGTTGACATAATACTCACTGGTATGGTGAATAAGGAAATAGTCATAAGCCTTTTGTGCGAGCGCTGATGCTTTCTCAGGGTTAGATAGGAGTTCTTGGATAGCTGTACGCATACCCAAGATATCACCTGGCTTTGTTCCGATAACAAGCCCATTATCAACGAGCTCTTCAGCAAGACACACGTTCTTTGTCATGATGACGGGACGACGACAGGCCATAGCTTCCATCAGTACAGTTAGACCAGCAGAATAATCATTTTCAAGAAGACTAACAACTACGATATCTGCACTCCGATAGAGATCGCGTAGCTCTGTAAATTCAAAATAGCGAATTTCCATATTATCAGGCACAGGTTCGGGCATACTAACCTGAGTTTTGGCCGATGCATTAGGAGAAAATGCACAAATTTTGACATTGATGTCTTCACCGTGAATTGCCTCGGCTAAGGTCTTATAATCTCGCTGCTCTAAGCCCGCACTAGCAATTAATGGTCGAGTTTTAGGGATGTTACCTTTTGCTGGATTGAAAAAAGCCTCATCTGTTTTTTCTGGTATTAAGATTACTCTTTCTTGAGGAAGATTCAATAGTGTTTGGAGATAATCAGCTTTATTTTTAGCATTTACAGCGAATACCTGAATGATATTACCAAGACCTAAGCTTTTTATTAAATATTGTGTTCTCTTCCGGCTAGGTGCCATCACACCCATCACCAATCGAGGCTTTTTGGATTTGAATTTGCATAAAATCGCAAGGGGTAATCCTATATCCTCGGCAACACAGTAAACTACGTCATCATCGGTTAGTTCTTCACTAAGCTGGCTGGCTAATTCCCAATGCTCAGGTTGAGCTGCCAGTAAGGACAGTGCTTTGTTGATAAAGTTAGAACTTTGGTTGTTAGGTTGATGAATTTTTGCATGCAAAAATTCTGAGATCAGGTAAATATTATGGCGAGGTCCTTTATCTTGATTTGCTCGTTTTACAAACATATCAAAATCGAACCGGATGCTGGTAACTATATGAAAACCCACAGATAAGTCTCCAAGAAAATGTGATTCAGCATACTCTTTCAACGTGCTTTCCGACAATTCCGACTATTTATGAAAACTTAAAAATCATAAATCTGAGACAATTATGTGAGAATCATAAAGTTGGAGAAAGCTATGTCTACTCAAGAGAACTCCTATCTAAATTTTCCCCTAAATCATCTTTTTATTTAAGTCTCAGATAGTAAGTTTTATATTCAGTGAAGCTCTTTTTTGAAGTATTAATTAATTACGAATGCGTGGAGCTCATGGAGGTTCCTCACGTGTGTCTGGAATTATTGATTATTTATTTGTGGGCTATTGCTAGCCGAGACCCACTCCTTTGGAGATCTGAAGATGCAAGAGTAAGCTATCCGAAGCTATGCCTATAGAGGTGCTCAGTTTTCATTACTTAGTTGTATTTTTTGTGTCAGATTGTTCAAGACTAGGGTTCTCCTGATCTGTTTTCAAATTGTTCCTGACTTTCTTGGCCCGAGCGTGTGGCTTCTTCTTGACTGAGAATCCAGTCATCTACCGGTCGCTCAAAGCCATTTTCTAAGTCCTTAGAGATGAGGTGAATCTCGACTGGGTCCGGCCCCATAGAATTAGCTGTCATTACATAGAGGGATGTGCCACTGAAGTCTTCCTCGCCTATGGACAGGGCATAGTTTTCTTCCTCTGCCGTAAGTTCGAGGGTGGCCACGGGTTTATCTAATCCGTAGTCGTCAAGCTGCTCAGGTGTGGTGGTGATGGTCTCTTTGATGGCATTACTGGTAATGATGTTGAGCAAAAAGGCTACGGAAGCTGGATCAGCGAGAGCTGTTTGTGGCTTTTCCATTTGCCAAGTGTCGTCGGTTTTGGTGAATGATATTACGGTATTGTCATGGCTAACAGTGAATGCTGTAATGTCACCTTCTGTAAAGTCATACAGGGTGTTGGTGCTGGCAATCTGACTGTTTTGGGTGATTTCAATACTGGCGACAGTGGTGACAAGCGTGATCGCAACCCCCAATAAAATTCCAGTACTGCGCTGTAGTTTCATGCTTGCGACTCCTAACGACGGCGGAACCAGGTGATTCCTGCTCCTGCTATTCCCACCAGCGGAAATCCTACTAGGGCTAAAACAATCACTAAAATCTGTCGAGACACCGTCATGACAATGCGACGATTGGTGATGTCCTTGGGGCGAATCGACAGGGTTGTATCGTCCAGGTTGCTAAGCCAGGTAACGCTGTTGAGAAATACATCGCCATTTAGCTGTTGATCAAATAGACCATCGGTGGCAAAGGTAGCATTGCCGATG
>ERZ1740072.1211-NODE-1211-length-10040-cov-8.359940_pt1 | contig 10040 bp, 13 predicted proteins | sample MGYA00581733_ERZ1740072 | MGnify/ENA primary metagenome ERZ1740072 (study PRJEB43018, sample SAMN04849741) | marine metagenome | isolation source: floating plastic debris | place: Pacific Ocean | collected 2008-08-30 | study: EMG produced TPA metagenomics...
ATGACCCAAGATTGGTACTATTACACATTCCTGACATTATTTAACAGGTGATATGACTGTGGAGGAGTTGGCAGCCAAATATGCTGGTGCTTATGCTAGTGATTTTGAGTTGCCCGATACGCCGAGCTCCACTGAGGTAGAGAGCGATGACGGTGAAGATGAAGATCAGGAGACAAGTAGTGACGAGGAGCCAGCAGAACAACAGCAAGGTGAGAAGGGTTGATGTGCTGGCATTGTCTGCTAGCAACATGTTGACAACGTCTATACACTGGTGTTATGTAAACATTTATCCATTTGCTCATCTTTGGAACTGCTTGTGATGATCATTTTCTCCCGATTCTGATGAGGGGAATGTTATACCGATTTAATGAGACTGATGCAGTTCATTCTGTATTAGTCTCAGGAGCCATCAAACTTATAAGACTTACCTCATCCTGTGCTTTATATGATACCAGACGCTGACAGTGAGTCTGACAAGGAAGAGGTTGGTATGGAGTTTTTACTTCACCCTGAGAAAGATGAGGCTGATATACTCTCTGACCAGGAGAGTAAAGGCGGGCCTAACAGAGAAATCACGGACATCGCTGCTGCCGCACAGATGTTACAACCTACTGGCTACACCCTGGAAACTACTGAGGTATGATAATATCAATAGCAGATGTGTCTTAAGCTGCTAACTCACATGCACATTAGTAGAACTGGTGGGTTGTTTAGGGCTTCACCGGTGGGAAATCATGTGCTAGATTAATAGCCGATAATTTGCTGCGTTTGATTGTTTCCAGATCAAATGCCTAATGCCCGGTCTGCTAACACCGAAAATATTTCTCAAATTTTGTTTAGCGGTGAACATTAAACAATGATACATGTATTATAACGGTGCTTTCTATTTTCACAAACCAGGTGAAGACCCCTATCCCATTCCTCCTGAAGCACACGCTGAGAGAATATCAGCATGTGGGTCTTGACTGGCTGGCGACAATGTATGAGAAAAAGCTCAATGGTATACTGGCAGATGAGATGGGACTTGGAAAGACTATACAAACCATAGCACTTCTGGCACATCTTGCTTGTGAACACGGTGAGGCATAGTCAAGTGAAAATATCATTGTTGGAATTGTCTTATTCTATCCCTGGAAACGCGGCATAATGACTTCAACTTGGTCATAGTGTCTTACATAAACCGAGGGTATACGAAAAGCTCGGGATAAAACACATGCATGTGCCTTTGCATATGGGTGCACCTGATCCCCAGAACACTCCTTTATTCATTGTAACCTTTCACATACATAATAAATATGATTCATTCATATACATATTATTCGGATCCATCTTCAACATACATTGTACATCTGACTATTATACTGTTATATAGGTGTATGGGGGCCACACTTGATAGTAGTTCCAACCAGTGTAATGTTGAATTGGGAGATGGAGTTGAAGAAGTGGTGTCCTGGCTTGAAGATTCTAACATACTATGGATCACAGAAAGAGAGGAAAATGAAACGAGTAGTAAGTTTTTTATGCGATAATCAGGGTTGAATTATCATGAGTGAATTTGCACGATGGTGCAATATTGCGTTAAATGGCTGTATTCACCAAATAGCGCTCTCATAAGCTGATATGCTTGATGGGGATTTCTCTTGGTGATAGATCAAATTCTATTTGGTTGGTCGTCTGTGTCGTCGCATGGAGTCAATCAATAGTACATTAGGTGTCTGCAAGCTTATATGCTTTTTTTTTTGTTTAATGGGAAAGTACGTGATTAGTTGTAGTTGTTACATTGACTAGCCGATGAGTTGGTCCTTAGACTGAGCTACAAATCTTTTTGTGATGCGACTCATTGCTAAACGTTGAATGCGAATGTGAATATGCGAATGTGTTCTGTTATTTGCAGGGTTGGACAAAAACTAATGCTTTTCATGTATGCATCACGTCCTATAAGCTGGTTATTCAAGATCACCAGGCATTCAAGAGGAAAAAGTGGAAATATCTCATTCTAGACGAGGTTAGTAACGCCAGTCATCAATATGAAAGAGATGCACAACATTTATAGAGCTCAGGTTCACATGTTTGGTACAATAGTCTTTGGAATATATGGAGACTTGCTGATTAACAAAAATGACCCAGCTTGTAGATCGAGCACAGAGTCATTGTCAGGTACATAATTTGACCTGCTGATGCTAAGTTGTTCGTAGATGAAACTGTCCTACAATGCGCGGCTGCTCTTTTTCATATTGTACCCGTCACCGTAGTACAGACAATTAATTTTTATCCTAAATTTGCTGTTAGAAAGTAACCTTCCTGTTTGGCTTTCATCATGATTGAGAAATGATAATTGGTTAAATTTTTTATACCTACAGGCACAGAACATCAAGAATTTCAAGTCTCAGCGCTGGCAAACTTTGCTAAATTTCAACAGTCAAAGACGGCTGCTCCTTACTGGCACTCCTTTACAGAACAACCTGATGGAGCTGTGGTCACTCATGCATTTCCTCATGCCTAATGTCTTCCAGTCTCATATGGAGTTCAAAGAGTGGTTTGCCAATCCGCTCACCGGCATGATTGAAGGAACTAGTGAATACAATGATCAACTCATCAAACGCCTTCATAAGGTTTGTTCAACAGTTCATTCTCTGTAAGAATCTGTTATCTGTGTTGTTGTGGAATGATGATCGCCTTGCCCTCTCTCAGTAATATGTGCAGAGAACTGTGTGAATATAAGTGTACTTGCTGACTGCAACTTACACTTCAATATGCCTCTGGTACCAAGAGCACCCAACACTTACTGTGAGGCCATCACCATTAATATTTTAGGTGCTCAGACCCTTTTTGCTGAGGCGTTTAAAGGCGGATGTAGAGAAACAACTTCCTCAGAAGTATGAACATGTAGTTATGTGCCGTCTATCGAAGCGTCAGAGGCTACTTTATGAGGAGTTTATGTCTCGTAGAGATACCAGAGATACACTAGCTGGTGGCAACTTCATGAGTGTGATTAATATTCTGATGCAGCTGAGGAAAGTGTGTAATCATCCTGACATGTTTGATCCAAGGCCTATCATATCACCGTTTGAAACGGAATCCATTCCTGTAGAGACTGCTGCAGCTGTTCTCAAAGCGCTCAACTATGACCCCTTTGAGGTAAGAAACATCTACCATCGCAATGTGACTTATCACATTTTTGCATATGAGCTGGTGTCACATTCGTTTAATGAATGGGTCCCTTGACTAATATGCATAGATTAAACCACAAGCCCGTCTTGGTGTGCTTGAATGTCAGGCTATGCCTCTGAAAGCTTGTGAACATCACTTAAAATTATAGCACCATGAAGTATTTTATCCTCATTGCAACTCTGAAGAATGGATAACAAGTGTAATGGTGTTTTGTAGGAGCTGAAATTAAGTAGCTTGTACCCTAATCTAGCAGGTATGGAGTCGGATTTGTCAGCATATGCAGCACACAGGTCTCGTAAGCTGCAGACTTCTCGTAAGCTTATAGAAGTGATCGATCAAACACCCGATCCTCCTATCCGTCCACCTCCTACTAAGCTAAGACCATTCGTCATCAGATCACCTACACCCAGTCAGACTCAGATAAACTCTAACTCTGCGCAAGCTGTACGTCAAGCCGGCAGAACTGTCTCAATAACCTCAAGTGTGATGAAACCAACTCCTAAACCTGCAGGCCTGTCTCTCAGCAGTCTGGTGTCTCAAACTAGCGGCGTTAATAGAACACCTGTTGTTACAAGTAAGTTCTTTTCTCAACTTCCGCAGACCCAAGTATGCAAAAAGCTGAAAGACTACAGTACCAGCGCTTAAGTTATTACAATTGCTATATCTGTGTTTGCCTGGTAAAATATATAAGACCTTTAATGAAGAAATGCAAATATGTTCTTGCAGCACAAAGTTGATTGTTTCATTTTGTTTTCAGGACCAGGAGTTTCTCCCTCTACATCCCAGCCCATCACATTACAGATACAGCAGACACCACAGGGCACCAGACTGATGATACCATCATCTCAACTTCCTCAGCTACAAGGTACTACACAACATGTAATATCGAGCAGCATTATCGGTGCATTACAAAGCTAGTAATGATTATCAGTTATCGCCCCAGGCCTATTACCTCTGAAGGATTCGATTTCAATGAACTGGCTTGCAATATTTATTTTAATTTTAGTTTCAATAAATCATCTCTCTCCATTAAAGTTAACTCATTGGCTGTGATTTACTTGTTTGTTTCCTTGCAGCTGGCCTTGTACACATCATACAAACGTCATCAGGTCAACATCTGATCACATCCGCTGCGGGTGCACAGTCTGGCAGTAACACAGTCAGCACTGCTGGAGGGGTTATATCAACAGCAGGTACGAGGGTGTTACCAATCAGCTCTCTCTCCGCTAACAGTGGTAAGTTGTGGGCAAACCATACAAGCCGTATATATGCATGTCAATATGAAAACTATGCATGGATGCATCACATAACCAAGTCTTGTTATGATTATGTATACCGCCCCAGGCTGAGTGAATGTGAGGATTCGGAATTATGAACAAGACACTAGGATGTACCTTCAGGCACAGAGGAATCAATAACTTCGCGTTGTGTGTCGAACCTTCTCCAAGCGTAGTTTCTATCATTTACAGGTACAGGTGCTTTGTCGTTGGCCGCGCGCCTCACTTCCACAACAGCTACAGGTGCTCCAGTAGCTACGGTCGATCCTGTGACAGGTAGACCAGTATTACGTACATCACTAGTATCATCAGCGCAGGTTAACACTGCCGTTAATGTAGTATCCTCCAACCAGCGTCCACCTGGTGTCATAACAGTAGCTTCTGCGAGCTCCAGTCTTGTAAACAGAAGTAGTACTTCTTCAGTTCTGACAACATCAGCAGGTGTGGGTAGCCGTGTCACTGCTCTGATGAATGGTACTCCATCCACAAGTGTTACATCAAATAAGGCAGTCCCGGTAGTGAAAGCAACCACAACGGTCTCATCAACTACTACTGCTGGCAAAACAAGCAAACCAACATTAATGGGGCCTGCTAGTCGAAAGAGAGCTCTGGAGACGGAGGCTAGGAACAAGTTTGAGGCTGAACTAAATTTAGTGAGTGACCATCTCCAATCATTATAACCTGAGTAAAGTAGTTCTAACACAATGAAACAATTGAATGCCAGTCATTTCTTCATAAGGTGCACAAAACCAGTCAGTAATGATGATCAGTTGTTCCCCACAACAAAATAGTTGTCAAGGTTTTGATTTTGAACAACCTCAATACTGTTGTATAAGGGTATGCCTATTTTTCAATCTGTTATGAAATATTGACATTTTTGATAGGAAACTGTCAAGTCTAAAATCAATGAGTGGAGGAGGTGTACTCTAGACAGACTTGCTGATTATAACCAAAAACACTGTAGCTTTAGGCCTGTCTATGGCTTCGACCTTCATGGTGCTGTCAATGTATGGAGGAATGCATTACACAAATCACCCTCCAGCTTCTCAGACAACAGCCTGGCTCATTGTCACAATGCCGTCTGGCTATCCAATCCAAACCACCCTAACTTCTACTGGAGCTGTACGGATTTTCTGAGAAAGCTCATCCTCACTCCAGAGCAAAGACTAGAACAACTCAAGGAACTTCTTGAAAGGTAACATGAAACAAGGAATTTCTAATACTGAGGCAAGTGTGCACAGCTAGGCAAGTTTTGTTATGATTAGTAATACCGCCCCAGACTGAGTGAATGTGAGGATTCGGAATTATGAACAAGGCTTGGAGATACTGGAGTTCCAAAATATCTTCGTTCAAACCAATATTCTAAGCCCATCTACTATTTTGTTTCAGATTTGTGTTTGTCACACCACCTGTGAAGAGCAGAGGTATTCACCTGCATGCGTCATGTAGATCTGACCTCATCAGCTTTGATGGATTGATAGACTACAAGACTAAAGCTAGACTTTCTGAAAGCACAAGGATGCTGCATCCGATCCATACCAGAATGCTTGTGCAGTTCCCAGACAAACGTCTCATCCAGTATGATTGTGGTAAGTTAACTCTACACAAGCTTCTAGTCCAATTTTGCAGCTGCTGTTATGATGTTGAATACTTTCGTTCTACTGAAGAAAATATGTGGATTTTTTTACGAACTGAACAGCTCTGAATAGTGCATGTCTAGGGGTGACAGGGATGCCATTAATAAATGCTGACTGTTGTATATTTTTCTTACATCAGGTAAGCTGCAAACCTTGGATATTCTTCTGCGAGATCTTAAGTCTGGTAAGCACAGAGTCCTGATATTCACACAGATGACAAAAATGCTTGATGTACTTGAAGCATTTCTCAACTTTCACGGTCACAGGTATGACTGATCCCAGCAAGCTCATTTTGAGTTTCGGATACTGATTTGATATGAGCATAATAATGGCAACTCACTGTTAAACCAAGATAAGTCAAATTACCGATGATAGTTTCAACAGTCATTGGTGCCAATATCTTGGTAAAGTAAACCTGGTCGCTCCACCCTGCAAAGCTTATGCTCGTTGTGGGACTAAGAAAACCAAACAATTAGTAACTGTTGATGGCATGTGTTGACATAATGAAGTAGGGACTCCCTGTTTTGCAGTAGCTTTCCATGTTTGCCTCGAAGCATAACGCGTGTATAATCAATTTTGCAGATACCTCCGACTTGATGGCACAACTAAAGTGGAGATGCGGCAGATCCTGATGGATAGGTTTAATGCTGACAGTAAGATATTTGCTATGATATTGTCCACACGTAGTGGCGGTGTAGGAGTAAATCTTACTGGAGCAGATACTGTGATATTCTATGACTCTGACTGGAATCCTACAATGGATGCTCAGGCTCAGGATAGATGCCACAGGATTGGTCAGACCCGTGACGTCCATATATACAGGTTTGTCATATCATGAATCTAGCTCTTATGAAAATTATATTACAATCCATTGTTTTGCACATGCTAGAACCCATCAGTGAATATCTCACCGATGGGCGTAAAAGTGTTGCTAGAATAAATTCCACACAGGTACTTTATTATGGCAGTTACCGTTAAGCTGCTGTCAAGTCGCGTACCAGTGGTTACACCTTGTCCTATCTGCTTCCTGTACTTGAATGAAAGCCAAATGTTCAGTGATATAGAACTGCTGGGCGTGTTTCCCACATTGCATTCTACTATTCACCGCTATTCCCAGCACAACAAGGTTATGAGTTACATGTATGTAATATTTGTGCACATTTGTTGTTGATCAGGCTGGTGAGTGAAAAGACAGTTGAAGAGAACATACTAAAGAAGGCTAATCAGAAGAGAATGTTAGGTGATGTGGCTATAGAGGGAGGCAACTTTACTACTGCTTCTCTACAACAGGTCGGTCTTATCTCATCTCTGCGAGCAGAGTCTGTTAAAAGTGTATATAAATACTTGTATACCTGTATCCAGGATAAGTCAAATTACCGATGACAGTTTCAACAGTCATTGGTGCCAATATCTTGGTAAAGTAAACCTGGTCGCTCCACCCTGCAAAGCTTATGCTCGTTGTGGGACTAAGAAAACCAAACATACGCTGTTGCAGCCATAGTTATTGTAGTACATATAAGCATATTATCATTGATGTGTGTATATTTAAATGAGTTGTTTTTTACTACAGGGTACTATAGCAGACTTGTTTGCAGAGCCTAGTGGTTTGGAGAGTCTGTCTGCAAGAAAGCCTGTTGCTTCAGCATCCAGCAGCAGTTTGTCAGCACTCCCTGCAAATACAGTGGCTCCATCCCTCAACGAGAAGCAGTTTGAACAGGTAACTTTCATCAATGACTCCCTTAGTACGCAAATTGATATTTCCATATTGAGTCAAGAGTTCCAGGTGTGCTTTGTATTGCTTTATCTGGTTTACAAGACTCTAAGAGGAAAAGGAACTGAAGCGTTATACCATACTTGTCTATATGTCTATCTGCAATTGTGTAGTGTTCAGCTCCCACATTTATGCTAGTTTAGTTTCTAGAGTTGTAATAATACTGCCAGTTTAATGTAGTTGTAATAGTAGCTCAGACTAGTTTATAAGTGTATATTGTTGTGTGATCAGGCCCTGTGTCAGGCTGAGGATGTGGAGGATGTTCAGGCAGCAGCAGTAGCCAGTGAAGAAGCAGGTGCTGAACTAGCAGAGTTTGATGAGAACATACCCTGGGATGAGCGCGAGGCTGAACTAAAGAAACAACAGGCTGACAAAACTTCTAAGGTAGTAACTCCCATAAATTGTGTTGTATTGTACAACATAAAGAGGAATTGTTTTGTGGTGGTGTGATGATACCTTGCCCTAACTTAGTACATCGTGGTGATACTCATTACCAGTGGAATTTTATGTCTGACCCCATAAGTTTTGATTCCTATGATTTGATGTTACTCCACTTTAAATAATATAGTATTAATTGTGATGTGTGTAATTGTTGATAGGTTGAGATGGAGATAGCTATGTTGGAGAAGGAGTTGACTCCAGTAGAGAGGTATGCTGTCATCTTCCTGGAGAAGACAGACGAGCAGTTCTCTGAAGAGGCAGTGCGTGAAGCTGAGGTAAGACCACACCCGACCTGTCTACTGCATCTGCTGCATATAAAAGTGCTAAACATTTCATTTTATGACTTGTATGAGTACCAGCAGAAAATTTAAAACTTACAATGTGCAAATGATGATCATTATAATACCTGAAGGCTCTTGTTGACAACTAAACAAGTCAGAACTACAGCGGTCTGAACACATAGTAATCAATCTTTTGAAAGCAAGAGTTAACACTTGACAAAACCAACTACATGATCAAATTGTATGGTATTTGTAGATGGACATCGAACAGGCCAAGAAGGATTGGGAATTAAATCGTCTCAAAAACCAGCGAGAGGAAGAGGAGAGAAAAGCAGAGCTTGAAGAAGATGACATGCTCTACACTTACTCCAAAGAGGATGGCATGAATCAGGTACGGCGATCGCCAAAAAAACCAGCACCTCAGCGTAAGCGTGCTGTACCAGAGCCATCACGCAAATCAAGCCGTCCTCCCCGGCCAAAACAACTAGACTCTGACACTGATGAGGAACAACTTGAACCACGTAAAAAGATGTTCAAGCCGGGTCGGGGTAGACCCAAAGGCAGTAAAAATAAGAGCACTCTTCTCTCAGAATCTCATGATTATGTTAAATTGAAATCTATATCAGCTTCGAAAGATGAGATTATAACCATTCAACGTAAGCCAGGTGGCGGCAAAACTTATATTATATCTTCACCTGTTGCCTCATCTCCCATTGTGAAGCCTGGTACAGTTACACGAATAAATGGGTCGCATCAGGCTTCTGATAACAGTGACATTGATGTAGAGGAGACTGGTAATGTAAGACGATCTAGTAGGCAACGATCAGGAAGTGCTTCACCCGTCAAGCTCATTAAATGATGCAACATGTCTTTTGCAGCCATTTTTTCATAAGCCTAAACAAATATGATACTTGTGCAGAATGAACATGTAGTTTACTATTGCTCTGAACAATCCCTTTCTAATCTCTGATTGTTCTATTACTATTTTCTCTCATTTTTTGACATAATAAATTATTCTTGTATCCTTGAAAAGACGCTGGATTTCTTGCTGGTTTTGACTGGAAGTGGAGTTGTTGATTATGAGTTGTGACTGTGCTACCATTGAGTTTCGACATTCCATTCAGGAGGTCGATTCGGAAAAGCTGTAAGACCCAGTTTGCTGGGAAACTGCCATGGTTCATTCTCCTGGCTCCAGTCAAAAGCCACACAAGAAATTAAGTGTTCTACATAACCTGGCGGCTTCCATTTCTGGAATGTGGTTACTCAGTGGTAGCTTGCAGACTAGGGTTTGAGGAGTAGTGGTAAGCCTATTGGAAGAGGGGACCACACTTCAGATTGCCAGATAGGTGGAAGCCCCGGGTTCACATGTTGGAGCTGGTGATGCCACTAACAATCTGATTTGGTTGTGATTTTAGGCATTTAAAGACTCTGTAACTGGTGAGAACATGCCGGTGAGTGAAGC